>Ga0160441_100040_pt1 | contig 176243 bp, 143 predicted proteins | sample HID1971K_E1MG_FD_108260 | JGI IMG/M metagenome (GOLD analysis project Ga0160441, IMG submission 108260) | Enriched millipede-associated microbial communities from UW Madison campus, WI, USA - HID1971K_E1 MG | ecosystem: Host-associated > Arthropoda: Insects > Digestive system > Unclassified ... | reverse complement strand
TACGTTCTAGAGGAACACCCCGTATTGCTAATCGATTGCTAAAGCGTGTGCGTGATTTCGCACAAGTGCGTGGAGATGGCATTATTACTCATGATATTGCTAATTCAGCACTTGAATTGTTACAAGTAGATCCTATGGGCTTAGATCATATCGATCATAAAATGCTACATGCGATGATTACTAATTTCTCGGGGCGCCCAGTAGGGTTAGATACCATTGCAGCTACTATTGGGGAAGAATCGATAACGATCGAAGATGTCTATGAACCGTACTTAATGCAGATTGGATTTTTACAGCGTACGCCTAGGGGTAGGGTGGCGACTAATCAAGCATATACTCATCTGGGACTCCCCCTCCCTGAGAGGTAGTTCAAACTCGCGGACTGTGATCACGCGGATTATGCTAACGTAGCTTAGTCGGCGTCGAATATGCCCTCCATCGAAAGCCTGTGTGTGCTCGTGTACCAATAACGTACACTGTGCTACGCGGCTTCGCTGAATTTCATCTTCTTGGTGCTGACAGCCCACGATTTTGAACTTCCATTTTAAGCTTCGTGCTGAATCATCTCCGCTCGTGAACCTAAACGTTCACATTGCTGGGTATGGGCTACGGAGTTATTTAATTGCTTGTCGCTTGTGTACTTGAAACGTGCACGTTGCTGGGTATCACTGGAGATGAAATAATAATTAAACCTTCATTGTAAACTAAGGATGTGAATATATGTTGAAAATAGCTAAGCAGAGCTTAATATTAAGTGTAGTCATCGCATTATTGCTTTCTCTATCGGTGTCATTGCCAACGAAGGCAGCTGTGCCGTCGCTTGATCAGATTCGTGTAGCATTGTTCGTTGATATTCCAAAAAAATACTCAAGTATTACAAAGGTGGCAACTTTATCTTCGGAAAGTGCAATGAGATTATCGGTGAAAACAGCTTCCAATGGAGCGGAGTGGTTAAATTTCCCGGGGAATGACCAACTGCGATTGGCAATGAACGATTATAAAGTTAATTTGTTTGAATCCACCGATTTTACTTTAGCACAACAAGTATTTAAAGCAGTGAAGACTGCTGGTGGTACGCCATTTTTGACGTCTTTAAGTAAGAATGAAAAAGTGACGTTCCAAGTGCTTGAAGGTGGGTATGCTAGCAATAGTGATGCCACAACAGCAGCAACGAAGTGGAAAAGCAATGCGACACTTTCTAAGCTTTTGAAGTCTGCACCAATGATTTATGGTCCATATGCCCTTGAAAGTGGTAGTTATACAACTAAAGCAGATGCTCTAGTTGCCGCTACGAAACTCGGAGCGTTAGGATTGAATACTACGATTGGTTTGAAATTAAACAGTACTGCTAAACTAGAATATTCCGTAGTAGTCGGAATGGTTGGTACAGCAGCTGAACTTGGGTTAGTAAAGACTGCCGCTAGCAAAGTTAGTAGTTCGTTGAAAGAGCTGAAAGGTAGCGAAGATATGCTACTTATGAGAGTCGATCATTCTGTAACTGATCGTGCAACTTCATCTAATGAATTATATTTATATAATCCACAGATGGTTGTATCAGTAAAAGCTGATAAAGAAGGTCTAGTTAAAGTGACTGAGCGTAGCGACCGATCTTATCGAGGTACTATGGAGTTAGGGTCATTAAACAACTCTATGTATGTCGTGAATGAATTGCCATTTGAGCAATATTTATATTCAGTAGTTGCGATAGAAATGTATCCATCATGGCCACTAGAAGCATTGAAATCTCAAGCAGTTGCTGCTCGTACATATGCTCTTTACTCCGGTTCTGGGTTTGTCGTGGCGAATGTCGTTGACACCACAACGAGTCAAGCATATTATGGTGCTAACTCTGAATCTGCCAACACGACAAAAGCAGTTAATGAGACGAAAGGTGAAGTCATTACTTATAACGGTAAGTTAATCGAAACGTTATACTCAGCCAATGCAGGGGGAGTAACGGCTGACGCTAAAGAAATTTGGAATAATGAAGTTGCTTATTTGAAAAGTGTGTCCAGCCCAGATGCGATATCCGAAAAGGGTTTGTTCTATTGGTATCGTGTCGTGCTACCTAATGGCAAAGTAGGATATATCCGCGAAGATTTGGTTAAAGATACTGGTAAGACCAATGAAGCGGGTAAACCAATTCTAATGTCTAATACAGATGCGACTAATATTCGTCGTAATCCAATTGTTCAATCGAATGTACCGGCAGTTGATTTAATTAATAGTGGAGTGCAATTAATTGCACTTGAGAAGGTCATTCAATCCAACTCTATGAATTGGCGGAGAGGACCTTATAGCAGCGATGAAATAGCAAAAGCAATTAACGCTAAGTTACCTAACACGATATCTGGCATTATTAACTCATTCAATGTTAGTAAAGTAGGAGTATCGGGTCGAGCTTTGGAAGTGTCAGTTAATGGTAAAGCATTGCCTGTTGCGAAACCAGTTGATTTGCGAGCAGTGCTAGGTGTAGATGGTTCATTGCAAAGTACATTATTTAGCATTGAAGAAACGGGTAAAATCGTTATTCTTGGTGCCAATAAATTAGATCGCACGAAAACAGATGGAGCCAAAACGTTGCAAGTTGTCGGAGCGAATGGTAACACAGCAACGGTTAGCGGTGAATATTTGTATGTACTTGATGCTAGTGGTAATGTTCGAGCTGCAACTGCAGATGCAGGTTATCAATATAACGGTAAGGGTAATGGGCATGGTGTTGGGATGTCCCAGTACGGTGCTTATGGTCTTGCTGAACAAGGGTATGACTATCAATATATTTTGAAATACTATTATACAGGAACTACTGTTACTAAGGATGAATAGACAATGAATGTAGACTTATTTGATTTTCATTTACCAGAAGAGCTTATTGCTCAAACGCCATTATTAGAACGTACATCTTCTCGCCTTCTAATGCTCAGCAAAGAAAGCGGTCAAGTAGAGCATGGTGTTTTTACGGAATTGGCAGACAAATTAAAAGCAGGTGATGTACTTGTACTGAATGATACAAGAGTATTACCAGCAAGATTGCTTGGAAAAAAGCAAGATACAGGTGCAAAAGTAGAGTTGTTATTACTAAATCAACTTGAAAGTGATCGTTGGGAAGTGCTTGCTAAGCCTGCCAAACGAATAAAAGTAGGCACAGTTCTTTGTTTTGGTGAGAATGAGCATGGTGAGCCAATATTAACAGCTACAGTTGAAGCAGAAGCAGATATGGGTGGTAGAACCGTAAAATTCCACTATAATGGAATTTTCAACGAGTTGCTTGACCAATTAGGTGAAATGCCTTTGCCACCTTATATTAAAGAAAAGTTAGATGAGAAAGAACGCTATCAGACAGTCTATTCTAAGCATGATGGTTCAGCAGCAGCTCCAACAGCCGGCCTGCATTTCACAACACAATTCCTTGAACAACTTCAAGCTAAAGGTGTACAATTAGCCTATATTACGTTACATGTAGGACTTGGAACCTTTAGGCCTATGTCTAGTGACACGATCGAAGAACATGAAATGCATGCAGAATATTATGAGTTAAGTGAAGAAACCGCACAAATTCTGCAACGTGCGAGGGATGAGAAACGTAGAATAGTAGCAGTGGGTACAACTTCAGCGCGGACGCTTGAAACATTAGGACAAAGGTTTAAGCAGGACAAGCTTCAAGCTTGTAACGGATGGACATCTATTTTTATTTTCCCAGGATATGAATTCCAACTCGTAAGTGCATTATTAACGAATTTCCATCTACCAAAGTCAACTTTAGTTATGTTGGTCAGTGCGCTTGCTAGCCGTGATCATATTATGCATGCTTATAATGAAGCGGTGCAGGAACAATATCGATTCTTCAGTTTCGGCGATGCAATGTTTATATATTAAGTGGTATTATTATTGAGAGAATAGGACGCGTGAACAACTTGGCGATTAGATATGAATTTATTAAGCAGTGCAAACAATCAGGAGCAAGATTAGGACGTTTACATACGCCGCATGGTATTATCGATACTCCTACTTTTATGCCTGTAGGTACACAAGCAACAGTGAAAACAATGAGTCCTGAGGAATTAAAAGCAATGGATGCTCAAATCATATTGAGCAACACATATCATCTATTTCTTAGACCAGGACATGACATTGTGAAAAAAGCAGGTGGACTTCACAAATTTATGAACTGGGATCGTCCAATTCTTACGGATAGCGGTGGTTTCCAAGTGTTCAGTCTTAGTGAGCGCCGTAAAATTTCCGAAGAAGGTGTAGAGTTCCGTTCACATCTAAGTGGTGAGAAATTATTCCTTAGTCCTGAAAAGGCAATGGAAATTCAAAATGCGCTTGGTCCAGATATTATGATGGCATTTGATGAATGTCCACCATATCCTGCTACTTATGATTATGTTAAGCAATCAACAGAACGTACATCAAGATGGGCAGAACGTTGTTTAGCAGCTCATGAGCGTAAGCATGATCAAGCTCTATTTGCGATTGTACAAGGTGGTATGTTCGAAGATTTACGTGTACAAAGCGCTAAGGATTTGACTTCCATGGATTTTCCGGGTTATGCTATAGGTGGACTAAGTGTAGGTGAATCTAAGGAAATAATGTATGAAGTATTAGACTATACCGTTCCTCATCTACCGTTTGAAAAACCTCGTTATCTTATGGGCGTTGGTTCACCTGATGCTTTGATCGAGGGATCAATTAGAGGAATTGATATGTTTGATTGTGTATTACCAACTCGTGTTGCACGTAACGGTACATTAATGACTAGTCAAGGTCGTCTTGTAGTTCGTAATGCTAAGTTTGCTGAAGATTTTGGACCAATCGATCCAAATTGTGATTGCTACACTTGTAAAAACTACTCCAGAGCTTATATTAGACATTTGTTGAAGGCTGATGAAACATTTGGTATTCGATTGACTACGAATCATAACCTTCATTTCCTTGTTAACTTAATGAAAAATGTTAGAGAAGCAATAATGAATGATTCTCTTCTTGACTTTAGAGATCAATTCTTTGAACAATATGGTCTTAACAATGAAAACACTAGAGGCTTCTAAAACTAGTGGATTTTGAAAGGGGTGAAAACTATGTCAATTTCTTTAGCAGCTGCAACTGGAACAGGTAGTATATGGGGGCTTATATGGCCATTTATTCTAATGTTTGTGGTATTCTATTTCTTATTAATTCGTCCACAACAGAAGAAACAAAAAACTCGTACTTTGATGCTTAATCAAGTTAAAAAAGGCGATAAAATCGTAACGATTGGTGGCCTTCATGGTACGATCGCTGAAATCACTGACGACGTTGTTGTATTACGCGTTACTGATACGACTAAACTTACGTTTGATCGCAGTGCAATTAGTACAGTATCACAATCTGCACCTTCTGCAGAATAGATACATAAAAAATAAGGGTGAGCGTATCAGCAATGATGCACTCACCCTTATTTTATTTGCGTAGATTAACGCCAACCATTCCACCGAAAGCGCCTGTGCCAATAACTGTAAGTAAAAGTAGGAAACTATGTAAACTTAGAGCAATATCAGAAGCTAAGAAGCTAACAATGATAATAATAATTCCATATAGAATACCAAGTGCACTACCGTAATACCATCCTCTTGAGTCCGCACGTTTACCTGAACTTAACCCTCCAATCAATGCTGCTGCACCATGAATGACATAAGCTATTGTTCCTAAACTACTTTCTTTCATCTCCGTAAAATGTAAGAAGAGGGAAGCGATCAGTGCTCCTGCAGCTAGCCATAATAAAGCGTATGTTATGCCTGCTAGCAGTGGCATTGCGAATAATTTTTTTGTTCCAGTATTCATATAATACCTCCTTTAATTTTTCATTTTCTTTTGTAATTCATCTTATGAAATCGTATAGCATATTGAGTGAGTTGGCTTTATAACGTGACTCATTTAACCATATGGGAAAATGTTCAATTTTAGTACAAGTTCTATCTCATTTAATTTGATAGAAGCCATTCCCATTATCTATACGAATCATAGGTGCATGATCTCATGGCTAAGCGACCACAATAGTACATACATTGAACCTTGAGTGAGAGGTAGTTCAAAAAGCTGACTTTAATAACGTAGTGATGCATGAAGTTTTATCTACATCGTAGATGAAGCGAACTTGTGCTTCCGAGGTATGTTTCCTTCAGAAACATTGTAGGTCCGCGTGTACCAATAACGTACACTTGCGCTTCCTCCTTACTAAAGTAGCGCTTCATCTTCTCAGCTTGCTAAAGCCTGTATTTTGAACTTTCATTTTGATTGGAGGAGCTACAGATGATGGAATGGTATGCGTTAGCATTACGTACGGTCTGTATGTATGTAATCATATTTCTTGTGTTACGCGTGATGGGAAAACGTGAAATTGGTAAGCTCTCTGTATTAGATCTTGTAATATCCGTCATGATTGCAGAGATAGCTGTCATTGAAATAGAACAAGTTGATGATAATTTGATGCATGGAATAGTTCCTATACTGATCCTACTTATTATTCAAATTATTTCTGCAGTCCTCTCCATGAAAAGTCGTAAAGTGAGGTTACTTCTAGATGGAAAGCCTACAGTAGTTGTTGCTAACGGTGAAATATATCGTGATGAGCTCAAAAAACAACGCTACAACTTAGATGATCTAATGCTTCAATTAAGAGAAAATGGTGTCACTTCGATATCAGAAATTGATTTTGCTATACTTGAAACAAGCGGGAAGTTATCCGTCATTCCGAAAAGCAACGATGATGTAAAAGTAGGAGGTTCACTCAGTACTGAAAATTTTGATGAAAATGAAAACTCAAGCAGCGAGTCGAATGAGTTAGAACCTAATCAAATATTGAATAATAAATCTTCTCAGCGCATTATTCCACCTGGTTTTCGTTATGAGATGTTACCAATTCCATTAATTATGGATGGAAAAGTGCAAGATGAAAATTTAGAGAAAATCAATAAGACTCGATTTTGGCTCAAAAATATTATTCAAGAAAAAGAAATTCAACACTTCAAAGATGTGTTACTATGCACCATTGATCATAAAGATCGCATCTATATCGATGCTGGCAACCGGAAAAAGTGATTTAATGATCGGATCCGAACCATTTTCCGATGTATGGAATTCTAACTAGATCATTTTTATCGATAATTTTAGTTAAAAACATTAGAAAGATATAGACGATCATGGCTGCCAAACAAGCGGTAGGTAAGCTAATGCCTAGAGGTTGCTTTGCTAGTAAAGACATCACATATTGGGCAAATGCACCTGTAATAATAATGGATGCACCTACTTTAATAAAGTCCATCGTATGCATCTTGAATCCAACGTATCGTTTTACGCTGTAACCATGTAGTAACGTGACTAATACGGTATTAATGGCTATGGCGATTAGTACACCTTTAATTCCTAATTGAGGATTTGAGCCTAATATGATAATGAGTCCGATCTTGATGAATGCCCCAATAAAAGTGTTCATTAATGCTACGCCAGGTTTTTCTAAAGCTTGAAGTGTTGCTTGTAACGGTGCTTGTAAATAAATGAAAATGCCAATTGGTGCAATAAGTTGCAATAATGGTGCATATTCTCCATGGGCATATAGAAGCTCACATATTGGAGCTGCAAATATAAACATAATAATCGTAAATGGTGCACCTGCAACGAGTGATATTCGCATCGATTGGTGCAAACGTTTATGGATAAGATGATATTGTTTCTGGGCAACAGCTTCTGAAAGTGATGGAACGAGCGATACGGCGAGTGAATAGGTTAATGCTGTCGGTAGTAGAATAAGAGGCATAATCATTCCTTGTAACGCACCATACTGTGCTGTTGCTACGCCTGTAATGATGCCAGCAGCAGCAAGACTGCGAGCTGTAAATATAGATTCTAATAAATAGCTTAATGAACCGACTAATTTGCTGCCGGTAACTGGTATAGAGAGCGTAAGCAGCTTTGCGAGTATAGATTTGGAACCTTTTTCTTTGGCTTCAACGGCAAGAAATGATTCGGTTTCTAGTGCATTAGATTGTTCAGTTACGTTATGAACAGAGGCGTTTTCCGATGTAATAGTTAGATCAGCAACGACAGCTGGTCGTTTTTTCTTATCACGAACATGACTCAGTAACATGACTGCAAGTCCACCAATTTCTCCCATAACAACGCCCAACATTGCACCAGCTGCACCCCAAGCTAACCCATATGGAAGTAACCAATAAGCTAGCACCAATGAGAATATAATTCTAATTATCGTTTCAACCGTTTGTGAAACGGCACTTGGAATCATATTTTGTTTTCCTTGGAAATAACCACGATAAACTGCGGACACTCCTACAATAAGTAATAAAGGAGACATCATGAGAAAAGATTGATACACTCTTGGATCAGGAATAACATACTTAATAAAGACAGGGGCAAATAAAAGCATAATACTCGTTAGAAACAAAGCAATAGATACGCTTAGAATCATTGCTGTTCTGAAAATTTGCTTTACTCTACGGTCATCTCCTACCGATTGGGCTTCAGCAATCCATTTGGCAATGGCAAGTGGAATGCCGCCAGTTATAAATGTTAGCAACACAATGAGAAAAGGATAACTAAGTTGGTAGATCCCAACACCTTCAGCTCCGATAATACGTGGTAATGTAATACGGGGGATAAATCCAAGAATACGATTCAATACACCTGCAATAAGCAGTATCATAGCTCCCTTAATAAAGCTCTGCTTCGTCATCGGCTACACCTCACTTCATTGACCCTACTTTATAGCCTATGCTTGACCTATACATTTACATGTCTGAAAATAATGGATACAAGCAGGAATAAAGTTAGTGGGCAGCGAAATGTACATTAGTACAGTACAGATATGGAGATCTTAGGTGCAGCTTATGCTTTCGAAGTACTTTTCATATACGAGAAGTAATACAAGAAGCTTATGAAAAGTTGTAGGAGGTGTAGCGATTGTCTAGCTTGGAATGGAACGATGATATGAAGGAGCTTTGCACAAGCAAGGCGGAGGAGCTACAACTACTTGGATATGAGCATGTTAAGGCTAAGGAAGTTTGGTCGTGTGTAACTTCTCGTTATGTGAAAAGTGGACAACCCCAGCTTCATCAGCTTGTAAATGATATTTTATCTTTAAGAGCAACTCAATTTATGAACTACTTAATGTTAAGTGCATACAAAGGAGACTCTTTCGAATAGGGAAGAGTTTCTTTTTTTTGACGCCGTATTTCGACATCTGTATAATAGGAATATTGAGATCTAAGGGGGATTATTGACGTATGGTTAAGAAAAGATTGCTTGCCTTTGTCGTAGTGGTTATTGTGCTATTTGGCGCAATCGCTTGGACAAGCCCTTCTATACTAAAAGATGTGAAGCTAGGACTTGATCTTAAGGGTGGATTTGAAGTGCTTTATGAGGCAACACCATTTGAAAATGGTAGCGCAGAGGATGGCACTGGTGGTAAAGTCACGCCAGAAGCATTGAAGGAAACGGCTAAAAGCTTAGAAAAACGGATTAATGCTGAAGGTGTAGCTGAACCCGAGGTTTTACCTGAAGGGTCAAACCGTATTCGTGTTCGTCTAGCTGGAGTTACCAATGAAAAAGAGATTAGAGAATTATTAAAGAAGCCAATTAATTTAACGTTCCGTGCACCAGATGGTAGAATTATGTTAGATGGCACTGATTTCAAAGAAAATAGTGCCAAATTAGTTTATGATGACCTTAATCGACCTGTCGTAACGATTGAATTGAAGGACGCTCAGAAATTTACTGATGTGACGACAGAGCTTGTTGGACAATATCTAGCCATTTACTTAGATGATGAAGAAATATCATCTCCGAGAGTAAATTACCCGATTACAGGTGGCTCTGCTCAAATTTCTGTTACTGATCGTGCTGAAGCTGAAAATTTACGTGATCTTATTAATATGGGCTCACTACCTTTGAAACTTACAGAAAAATATCAGCAAAGTGTTGGTGCCAAATTAGGACTTGATTCCTTGAGGGATACCGTAACTGCTGGTGTTATTGGATCTTTAATTGTATTAGTATTTATGGTTATCGTGTTCCGCGTACCAGGTTTTGTTGCAGGAATATCAATTATTACTTACGCTTGGTTATTGATATTAGTTCATAATTGGATGGGTGCAACATTAACACTTCCAGGTATTGCGGCGTTTGTACTCGGTGTCGGGATAGCGGTTGATGCTAATATTATTACTTCCGAACGGATAAAAGAAGAAATTCGTTCAGGTAAAAGTATGTATTCTAGTTTAAAAGCGGGGTCTAAGAGTTCATTCCGTACGATCATGGATGCGAACATTACCTCGATTATTGCGAGTGTTGCGTTATATGTAATCGGTGATGGTGCGATTAAAGGTTTCGCCTTAACGATGATTTTTAGTATTATCGTCAGCGTTATTACGAATATCTATTTATCTAGATTCCTTCTTACGATGTTAGTAAGCAGTAATGCATTTATGAAACCCAAATACTATGGTGTAAAGGAGGAAGATATCCGTGCACTTTGATTACAAAATTCATTATGATTTCATAAAAAACCGCAAGAAATTTTACACTGCTTCATCAATTCTTGTAATAATTGGAATAGTGTCACTACTTATTTTCCAAATGAATCTAGGCATTGACTTTAAATCTGGAACAACAATGGACGCAGTTGCAGATCATGGAGTCACTCAAGCTGAAGTTATCGAAGTTCTGACAGGTTTAGGTTATGATGAAACACCAACAGTCGGTGGTGAAAATAATGAACGTATTTCTGTTCGTTTTGGAGAAGAGTTATCAACAGAGTCTTTGAATGCTATTCAAACAGGATTAATGACTACGTTTGGCGATCAAATTGATTTTGAAGTTAATGTTGTATCAGCAGAATTAGCGAGAGAGCTTGCTGTGAAGACAATTTGGGCAATACTTGCTGCTTCGCTATTAATTATGCTATATGTGATGATTCGCTTTGAATGGAGATTCGCTTTATCTGCTAATATTGCAATTTTATATGACTGTTTTGTCGTAGTTGCATTATTCTCTATCTTCCGACTAGAAGTCGATCTTCCATTTATTGCTGCAGTACTTACGGTTCTTGGTTATTCGATTAATGATAAAATCGTAATATTTGACCGTATTCGTGAGAACTTACGCTTTAAACCTACTAAAAATGCAGAACAACTTGCAGAAATTGTTAATGCAAGTATTTGGCAAACGATGGCTCGTAACTTGTATACTGTGTTAACTGTGTTTATTGTTACGTTATTAATATTCTTATTTGGTAGTGAGTCGATTCGTCTGTTCTCACTTGCTATCTTAATTGGTCTTGTGAGTGGTGCATATTCAACATTATGTTTGGCAAGCCCACTTTGGTATGATATGAAAAAGAGAGAGAAGACTAAGAAACCGAAAGTAGCTTCACCTTCTCCGAAGAAAGAACCTGTTATTTAGTTAAAGAGGTAGTCTTACACTCAAAGTATCCTCCAATTGTTAGTAAAGACTAACAATTGGAGGATTGTTTTTTGTGCAGAATATTTGCAAAGTTATGTTATAATGAGTTGTTGAGTGACCGTGAATAGTTTAAATGCTTATGAAGTGCTTTTCATGAAAAGACCATGAAAAGTTAATATGCTTACGATGTACGTTTCATAAATGAGCATGAAACGTTTTAGGAGGATCAGATGTCTGCAGATGTTGAAAAACAAAAGAGCTTATTGAATAAGCTAATGATGTTCTTCTCTAAGTCTCACCTTTCACAAGACTGTACCAACGACTCAGATAGTACAGAGCGTATTTTACAAGTTGTACAACGTATTAATGGCGTAGTTGCTATCGAAAGTTGTGATGCAAAGGAACAAGGACATTACGTTGTTGCATCATTAACGATTAATGTTAATCCCAAAATTACGGTGCAAGAAGGTCAAGATATTGCAAAACGTGTTCGCTGGCTATTGATGCATCGTTTCACACATCTTACAGATGTTGTCGTTCATGTAAAGCCGTTTGCACCTGATTATCCATACAAATCAAACCATTCTACTTTGCATGATGAAGTGCCGACGATATTACAGTAGCTAAGTGTAGTTCAAAATCGTAGACTGTGATTACGCGTTAATACGTTGTAGCATAGTCGGCGGTGAAGATGCCCTCCATCAAAAATCTGTGTGTGCTCGCGTACACAGTACGTACGCTGTGCTACGCGATTTCGCTGAAGGTCATCTTCTTGGTACTGACAGCCCACGATTTTGAACTTTTATTATATGTAATGACATTGAAAGGAGTTGGCGAGATGATTCAACGTAGAAATCGTTGGAAGTTAGCTACTTGGTCACAAGAACAAGAATTACTTGCGACTCAATTAAGTAAGCAATTAACCATTCCCACTCTTGTAACAAAATTATTAATTCAGCGTGGATATGATAACGCCGAGACAATAGAATCTTTCTTATATGGCACACCTGCCAATATGCATGATCCATATTTGCTAGCTGGAATGAGCGAAGCTGTAGAACGAATAATGCTTGCAAAACAGCAAGGCGAAAAGGTTCGGATTTATGGAGATTACGATGCAGATGGTGTATCTAGTACATCTTTGCTTTATTTTACATTTGCCGAACTTGGATTGAATTTTGACTATTATATTCCCCATCGTATGTTAGAAGGCTATGGCTTGAATAAAGGGGCAATTGATAAAGCGAAGCAAGAAGGTATCACACTGATTGTAACGGTTGATACTGGTATTAGTGCATACGAAGAAGTGGAATATGCCAAGCTACTTGGTATTGATGTTGTTATTACAGACCATCATGAACCTCCGGAACAGTTGCCACAAGCAGTGGCAGTCGTCAATCCGAAGCAGCTCCACTGTTCTTACCCGTTCAAAGGATTAGCAGGTGTTGGTGTGGCATTTAAGCTTGCTACAGCGTTATTAGATGGTGCCCCAATGCAGTGGTCTGGTATTGTTGCACTTGGTACAATTGCCGATCTAATGCCTCTGCAAGACGAGAATCGGATTATAGTAAGTTATGGACTTGCAGAATTACGTAAAGGTGAACAAATTGGTTTTAATGCCCTTGCTGAAGCTTGTGGTATTAAAATGGGCGAACTGAGTGCAATGAATATTGGCTTTGGTATTGCCCCGAGAATTAATGCAGCAGGAAGGCTGAAGCATGCGAAGCAAGCCGTGGAATTGATCACTTCTTCTAGTGAGCAAGAGGCTATTCAACTTGCGACCGAACTAGATCATTTGAATAAAGAGCGTCAACTAATTGTCGAGACTATGATACAAGAAGCCGAAGCGCAGTGGCAAAGTAAACTGCAGGCAGTTCAACTAGCAAATCAGTCCGAGCCGAATGTTATTGTACTTGCTCAAGAGGGATGGAATGTTGGGGTTATCGGAATCGTTGCTTCTAAAATGTTGGAACGATACTATAAGCCTGTTATCGTTTTCGGGATTGACGCTGAGAAAGGAACTGCAAAAGGTTCTGCAAGATCTATTGAAGGTTATGATCTTCATGCTGCATTAACAGAATGCGATTCATTGCTAGAGCATTACGGTGGTCATCAGGCAGCAGCAGGCATGACCGTACTTATTGAAAATTTGCCGAAGTTAGAGACAGAATTAGATAAGTTAGCTCTACAATGGTTGACGGATGAAGATTGGATACCTAAGTTAAAGATAGATCTAGCTTGCGATTTACAAGAGATTACTCTCGATACCATTAATCAATTATCTTTATTAGAACCGTTTGGGATGAGTAATCCTTCTCCTCGCATACTCGTAAAACATTCTAATCTCGCTGAAAGAAGAGCAATTGGTAAAGAAGGCAAACATCTTAAAATGCTTCTCAAAGATCAACAAATGACATTAGATGTTATAGGATTTGGAATGGGTGACTATGCGAAGCAATTATCTGTTTCAGAGCCGATCGAAGTCGTTGGCGAGCTTTCTATTAATGAATGGAACTCGATCAGAAAGCCTCAACTTCAATTACAAGATTTACATGTAGAAAAAGAAGAGTTAAAAGTATTCCCTTCCAGAGAACAATTTGGTATCATTTATCAGTATGTTCGTAAGCAGGGAATCGTACCCAAACGTGGAGTATACGAAAAACTTAGCAAGATTAGTGGATTAGCAAACGTTGAAATTGATTTGATACTAGAAGTATTTGAGGAACTCGGATTTATTAATATTAATTCATATCAAATTCAAGCTATACCTTCTCCACAGAAAAAAGATTTAGCGAGTTCAGCTCGTTATAATAGCGCTAAACTTCATTTCGAAGCGAAATGAATGCAAGTTTATGCGGTCACAGAAAGGGTTGACGATTCGTGTCAAATTCATCTACTAACTTTAAAGATTACATTCGTGTAATCGAAGATTTTCCAACACCAGGCATTCGTTTCAAAGATATTACAACGCTTTTGAAGGATGGAGCAACGTATAAAGCAGCTATCGTTGAGCTTCGTAAACTAGTTGAGCATCTTCAAATTGATGTTATTGCTGGCCCGGAAGCACGTGGTTTTGTTATTGGTGCTCCATTAGCTCTTGAACTAGGAGTAGGTTTCATTCCTATTCGTAAAAGTGGTAAATTACCAGGTGAAACGATTAGTGCTAATTACTCGTTAGAGTACGGTACTGATCAACTTGCTATGCATAAAGATGCTATTGAGCCAGGTCAACGCGTACTTATTGCTGACGATTTACTAGCTACAGGTGGTACGATTGCGACAGTTATCGATCTCATTAAACAAGTTGGTGGCGAAGTAGTAGGAACAGCATTTTTAATTGAGCTCTCATATCTTGATGGCAGAAATAAAATTGAAGGCGTTGAAGTTAAGTCCTTAATGACTTATTAGTAAAAATACTTAGTAATTGGCGATAGGCCGACTACCCTTGCAAAGTAATCAACTTGATCTTGCATATGGTAGCGGTCTGTTTTTTATAGTGGTACATTGACGTAATAGGTATATAACAGGCATAATAATTAGAAATAGAAGAAAAGTAGCTCGGAGTTTAGAAAGACTAGCTTGGGAAGGGATCTTATCATGGGCATAGAGCAATTAATTGAAAAAGCATCAATCTATATGAAAGAGCAAGATCTCAAGCTGATTAGAGAGGCCTATGATTTTGCGGATCAAGCTCATTCGGGGCAAGTACGTAAATCAGGTGAGGCTTATATATTACATCCTCTGACGGTTGCGGATATTGTCTTAGATATGGGTATGGACGTGTTGTCGATCGTGACGGCTCTACTTCATGATGTCGTGGAAGACACTACTGTCGATCTTGAGACCGTTCGTGAGAAATTTGGCGAAACTTGTGCGATGCTTGTAGATGGATTGACGAAACTAGAAAAAATTAGGTTCCAATCACGTGAAGAACAGCAAAATGAAAATTACCGAAAAATGTTTGTTGCTATGGCACAAGACATTCGAGTGATTCTTATTAAATTAGCTGACAGACTTCACAATATGCGCACCTTGAAATATCAATCTGAGGAATCTCAGCGTCGAATTGCCTATGAAACACTTGAAATATTCTGTCCTATCGCTCACCGCCTTGGTATTTCGGCGATCAAATGGGAAATGGAAGATATCGCGTTACGATACTTGAACCCACAGCAGTACTATCGTATTGCTAATTTGATGAAGAAAAAACGCGTTGAACGTGAAGCGTTTATTGAAGATGTTGTTAGCCGTATCCGTGAAAAGCTAGCGGAAATGGGGATCGAAGGTGATATATCTGGACGTCCGAAGCATTTATACAGTATTTATCAAAAAATGACAACACGCAATAAGCAATTTAGCGAAATTTATGATTTATTTGCTATTCGTGTTATTGTTGACAATATTAAAGATTGTTACGCTACGTTAGGTATTATTCATACGCTATGGAAACCGATGCCAGGTCGCTTCAAGGATTATATTGCTATGCCTAAAGCGAATATGTACCAATCTCTTCATACGACGGTTATTGGTCCCAATGGTGAACCGACAGAAGTGCAAATTCGTACTTGGGATATGCATCAAACTTCCGAGTATGGTATTGCTGCTCACTGGGCTTATAAAGAAGGAAATGTTGTACCTGATGCTAGTTTTGGTGATAAAATGACTTGGTTCCGTGAAATTCTTGAGTTGCAAAATGAGACACAAGATGCGGCGGAGTTTATGGAATCATTGAAAATGGATTTCTTCTCTGATCTTGTTTTTGTGTTTACTCCTAATGGTGAAGTTATCGAATTACCTGCGGGTTCCGTACCTTTGGACTTTGCATTCCGCATTCACACAGAAGTTGGTAATCGTACAATTGGTGCTAAAGTGAATGGCAGAATTGTTCCGCTTGATCATAAATTAAAAACAGGCGATATCGTTGAGATATTGACGAGCAAACATTCCTATGGTCCAAGCTCTGATTGGCTAAAAATTGCTCAATCTTCTCATGCAAGAAGTAAGATTAAGCAATGGTTCAAGAAGGAGAAGCGCGAGGAGAATGTAGCTAAAGGTCGCGACCTAATTGAACGAGAGTTAAAACGTCTTGGTCTTGAGCCACATCAGTGGATGACAGATGATAAGCTACAAGAAGTTGCGACGAAATTCACATTTAATGATATCGAAGATATGATGGCTGCGATTGGATTTAGTGGCATAACGGCTGCACAAATCGTAACTAAGCTTACTGAAAAACTTCGCCGTGAACAAGAAGAAGCGAATCAGATTGAGTTAACGAAAGAAATTACGGAAATAAAAGGTAGTGCGGTAAATAAAAAGGTTAGAAATAACAATAATGGCGTCAAAGTCAAAGGTGTAGACAATTTACTTGTTCGTTTTGCAAGATGTTGTAACCCTGTTCCAGGTGATCTCATAATCGGTTATATTACACGTGGTAGAGGTGTTTCTGTGCATCGTATGGATTGTTTGAATATTCCATTTGGCACAGATAATGAAGAAGCAGATCGTGTAATTGAAGTTGAATGGGTCGATTCGATAAATGCTAACTATAGTGTTGATATTGAAATTACAGGTAGTGATCGTCGTGGCTTATTGAATGAAGTCCTTCAAGCTGTATCTGAGGCGAAAACTAACATTAGTGCTGTTTCAGGCCGGACAGGGAAAAATAAGATGGCTATTATACATATGACTGTTCTTATTAGTCATACGGAGCATCTCACTAATGTCGTTGAGAAGATTAAAAAAATTCAAGATATTTATTCCGTACAACGGATTATGCAATAAAGGAGTCGAACATTGTGAGAGTTGTAGTACAGCGCAGTAAAGCAGCCAATGTTACGATAGCTGGTGAGCAAGTTGGTGCGATTGATAAAGGACTTGTTCTGCTTGTAGGCATTACTCATGAGGATTCTGAGCACGAACTTAAGTGGGTCGCGGACAAGCTCTCTGGACTTCGGATATTTGAAGATGAGTCTGGTAAGATGAACTTGGATATTACGGAGGCCGGTGGCAGTATTTTGTCTGTCTCACAATTTACGCTATATGGGGATTGTAGAAAAGGTCGTCGTCCTAGTTTCATGAAGGCAGCAAGACCAGAACATGCTGAGCCAATGTATCATATTTTTAATGATTTATTACGTAACAAAGGGATCCATGTTGAAACCGGTCAATTCGGAGCAGAGATGGATGTAAGTCTTGTTAATGATGGTCCGATTACCATTATTATTGATACTGAAGAGAAATAAGCACAGAATTAAACGCTTTCTTTTTTGTAATCAACTTGTAACATAATGATAATGTCCCTTTAATATCATTAACCTATAATAAACCTCGACCCCCTTTTTAATAATATATTATTATAGCCTGCGGAGATGCCGCAGGTTTTTTTCTGCCTATTTTCGGTTGTGATGACGATGGATAGGCTTGGAAATTTACTCAACGGAGAAGATAACGTTCATCGGAAGCCCTTGGTGTATGTTTAATGTTTCTTTCAGAAACTCTGTAAGTGCCCATGTATACCAATAACGTACATTCCGCTCCTTGTTTCATTGATTGGAATCAACATCAAGTTGTTTACTTGATGTTGATTATGGCTGGTATTACTTTCAAGGTTGATTCGGATGTTTTTTGTTTATGTATAAGGAATTAGGAGAAGCTATATCTTAGTTCTATCTTGACTTTAGTGTGTCGGACAAGTAAAATATGATATCAGTAACAACTTAATAATTCATTCCTTGACGGGAAGAAGTAACTCAACTCCACTATACCCAGAGATAGGTGTCATTTGGCTGAAAGCACCTTTATATGTATTGAGTGAATAACATCCCCGAGAACATAAAATGAACGGTACTTATAGTACATAAGTACGACATTAGTTTTATGCGTGTTACGGACGATAATCGTATGAAGCGAATAGCTGCAACTTGAACATTTATTATGTTGATAGTTGCTAGATATTCGAAATGTGGGTGGTACCACGGGAGATAATACTCTCGTCCCTTTTGGCTATTAGTCAGAAGGAGCGAGAGTTTTTTTTGTGCTTTCTTTAGAAGATGTTCAAAATGATCGCTTGTAATTACGATGTGCCAAGTAAGACCATTACTCGTTGTAAAGGAACTGAGAAGCTTTATTTTGCAGAAAATGACGCTTTCCCAATTGTAACGGAACTCAAAGACTTTATTAGCTATAAATCGATCAAAATTTCACCGAAATAACTCAAAAGAGGCGTTGAGTTCCGTTAGGAGCACAAAAACTCCATATAAGCTACTTTAAGTGCACTGAGTTCCGTTAGGAGCACGCAAAAACCAAAAGCAAAATCAAAACGCTGTAAAAGGAACGTTAGTAGGGACTCGTTATTTTGTATGCATTAAGGTGAAAAGTAAAGTTAAATAGCGATGTAAGTGCTCAGTAGAGCGCGATAAGGTCTATGCAGGACAAAAATTTGGCTAGTGATTGGTTTATTGCTCTGATCTACTTTACATGGTGAGAATTAGATCGAGAACATATAGAAAAGTTTAAGGAGGTTATCGCTATGTCATTCAAGAAATCGCCAGGTACGCAAGATATTTTGCCAGGAAGCGTAGAAAAATGGCAGTTTGTCGAGCAGAAAGCTCGTGAAATTTGCAGTCGCTACAATTTTAGAGAAATACGTACTCCGATTTTCGAATCTACAGAGCTGTTTCAGCGTGGTGTTGGTGATACAACAGATATCGTAGAGAAAGAGATGTATACGTTCATCGATCGTGGGGAGCGTAGCTTAACACTTCGCCCAGAAGGTACAGCAGGCGTTGTACGTTCTTTTGTAGAGAACAAGCTATTTGGAGAACCAGATCTGACTAAGTTGTACTACATGGGTCCTATGTTCCGCTACGAGCGTCCTCAAGCTGGGCGCTACCGTCAATTCCACCAATTTGGAATTGAAACTATCGGGGCTGCTGATCCTGCCCTAGATGCTGAGGTTATTGCATTAGGATATACCTTCTATACTGAAGTTGGACTTAGAGGTGTTGGTGTAGAAATTAATTCAGTTGGAACACCAGCTGTTCGTGCTGCATTCCGTGAGAAGTTACTTGCTTACTTAGAGCCGAAACGTGAACTACTTTGTAAAGACTGTCAGTCTCGCATGGATCGTAATCCACTACGTGTATTGGATTGTAAAGTTGATCAAAAACACTTTACGGATGCTCCGTCAATTCTTGATAGCTTAGATGAAGAATGTCAAATTCACTTTGAAAAAGTGAAGCAACATTTAACGGATATGGAAATTCCATTTGAGATCAATCACCGTCTCGTTCGTGGACTTGATTACTACACGCATACAGTATTTGAATTCAAAGCTGAAGGTATTGGCGCGATCGATACAGTTGGCGCTGGTGGACGTTACAACGGATTAGTGTCTGAAATTGGTGGACCTGATCAACCAGGTGTAGGCTTCGGTCTTGGCTTAGAACGTACTGTTTTATTGCTTGAGCATCAAGAAACGGCAATTCCAAATCTTAATGAGCTGGATGTATATTTAATTGCGCTTGGTGAAGAAGCTGATCGTCAAGTGACAAAACTTGTATATCAATTACGTAAAGCAGGAGTCAAAGCTGAACGTGATTATCAAGGTCGCAAGATGAAGGCTCAGATGAAATCAGCAGATCGCTTGCAAGCTCGTTATACTGCCATTCTTGGCGATGATGAACTTGCTAATGGTGAGATTACGTTGAAAGAGATGGCTACTGGACAACAACGCCTAGTCTCCTTCTCCGACCTCGCGCTTGTGATCATGGAGAGTAAGCTTCGTAGTTAACACCTCTCGCTTGTGATCATGGAGAGTAAGCTTCGTAGTTAACACCTCTCGCTTGTGATCACGGAGAGTAAGCTTCGTAGTTAACTCGACTTCGAATATGCCTTTCATCGGAATTCTGCGTGTGCTCGTGTACCAATAACGTACACTCCGCTCCTCGAATTCCTAGCTTCAAGCCATCTTCTTGGTGCTGACAAGCGAGAGACTCGAGGAAGTATCTTCTTGATTGTTGCTTGCGAAGATGTTGTGGAGGTAGCACTTCGGAGGGTACATCCTTGTAGGGAATTACTATGAAGTGTTTGAAGGTTATTATTGTGGGGCAACGAGGCGCTTTGCTGTCGTTGCGGCTTTGCATCCTGCAACTTGCAAGCTTACCTCCTTGATTTGCTTCCTGCAATGCTGGGCATTAACTGCTGTAACTCCAACAAATTTGTTGTTGAAACATATTATTATAATTATGAAATGAGGATTAGACATGTCTATGCTAAAAACCGTAAACTGCGGTACTTTAACTAAAGCTGATGTAGGCACTGAGGTAACATTGAACGGCTGGGTACAACGTCGTCGTGACCTTGGTGGAGTTCTATTTATTGATTTACGTGACCGTACGGGTATCGTTCAAACGGTATTCAACCCAGATTTCTCTGGTCAAGCTCTAGAAATCGCTGATCGTGCTCGTAATGAGTATGTTCTTGCTGTTAAAGGTACTGTTGTTGAACGTGATCCAGAAACTTTCAATGCAAACCTTGCAACTGGTGAGATCGAAGTTCGTGTAACTGAAATCGAAGTAATGAATGCTGCGAAAACTCCTCCATTCCCAATCGAAGATGGTGTTGAGGTTGATGAGTCTATTCGTTTGAAATATCGTTATCTTGACCTTCGTCGTCCGGAAATGCAAAAAACTTTGTTGCTTCGTTCTAAAGCAGCGAAAATTTTCCGTGATTTCTTAGACGGCAATGGTTTCATTGATGTTGAAACACCAATTCTTACTAAGAGTACTCCTGAAGGTGCGCGTGACTATCTAGTTCCATCTCGTGTACATGAAGGTGAATTCTTCGCATTACCACAATCTCCACAAATCTTTAAGCAATTGCTAATGGTTGGTGGTATCGAACGTTACTACCAAATCGCTCGTTGTTTCCGTGATGAAGATTTGCGTGCTGACCGTCAACCTGAGTTCACTCAAGTCGACATTGAGACTTCATTCTTGTCTCAAGATCAATTGCTAGGTATGATGGAAGATCTTATGGCGAAATTACTTCGTGAAACAGTTGGTGTTGAACTTCAACTTCCATTCCAACGTATTACGTATAAAGACGCTATGAACAAATACGGTTCAGACAAACCAGATCTTCGTTTCGGTCTTGAAATCGAAGATATTACAGATATCGTTTCTACAAGTGACGTGAAAGTATTTGCATCAGTTGCTGCTGGTGGCGGTGTTGTTAAAGCACTTAACGCTAAAGGCTGTGCAAGCTGGAGTCGTAAAGAACTTGACGATCTACAACCGTTTGCTGCTCGTTATGGTGGTAAAGGTCTTGCATGGATTCAAATTAAAGACGGCGAGTGGAAAGGTCCAATCGTTAAATTCTTGAAACCAGAAGAAATTGCTGCACTTACAGAGCGTTTGAACGTTGAAGAAGGAGATCTACTAACATTCTCAGCTGACAAACCAAAAGTTGTTGCTGACGTACTTGGTAACCTTCGTCTTAAATTAGGTAAAGATTTGAACCTGATTGATGAAAAAGCATTTAAATTTGTATGGGTGGTAGACTTCCCATTACTTGGATACGATGAGGATGCGAAACGTTATGTAGCAGAACATCATCCGTTCACTCGTCCTAATGAAGAAGATGTTCATTACTTCGATACTGATCCAGGACAAATTCGTGCGCAAGCTTACGATATCGTATTGAACGGTTACGAAGTTGGTGGCGGTTCTATGCGTATCTACAAACGTGATGTTCAAGAGAAAATGTTCGCTGCACTTGGATTCTCTATGGAAGAAGCGCAAGAGAAATTCGGCTTCCTACTAGATGCATTTGAGTATGGTACGCCTCCACATGGTGGTATTGCATTCGGTTTCGACCGTCTTGTAATGTTACTAACTGGTCGTACTAACCTTCGTGAAACAATTGCGTTCCCGAAAACAGCTAGTGCAACAGATCTATTGTGTGATGCGCCTTCAGAAGTTGAATTGTCTCAACTTGAGCAACTTCATATTCGTACAGTTGTTAAACCTAAGCCAGTTGCAGAAGCTGTAGCTAACGCTGGTAAAACTGAATAATCGGTCTTTCGCGAAAGGAGATTAGCACCATGCTTCATCAATTTTCACGTAACGAATTGGCGATTGGTTCTGAGGGATTAGATAAGCTAAAAGGAAGTACAGTTGCTGTTCTTGGTATTGGAGGCGTTGGAGGCATGGCTGCCGAGGCACTTGCAAGATCAGCTGTAGGCAGACTAATTCTCATTGACAAAGATGTTGTAGATATTACGAACATTAATCGTCAAATTCATGCACTAACGACAACGGTTGGACAGCCTAAAGCTGATCTAATGCGCGATCGTATTAAACTAATTAATCCCGAATGTGATGTAATTTCGCTTCGCATGTTCTATACAGAAGAGACATATGAGCAATTATTTGCATATGATCTTGATTATGTTGTTGATGCGTCTGATACGATTATTTATAAGGTGCATCTTATTAAAGAGTGTTTAAAGCGTGACATACCAGTTATTTCAAGTATGGGAGCAGCCAATAAAATGGACCCTACCCGTTTGAAAATTGCTGATATTTCAAAAACGCACACCGATCCGCTTGCACGCGTTGTGAGAACGAAGCTGCGCCAAGATGGTATCAAAAAAGGGGTTAAGGTGGTCTTCTCTGATGAGACTCCGATAAAGCCTCGTGAAGACGTTACACAGCGTATTGTGCCAGACAATGCTCCGGAAATTCGCAAAGCACAACAGCCTCCATCTAGTAATGCTTTCGTACCAGCGACGGCAGGACTTATAATGGTAAGTGAAGTTGTAAAGGATTTATTGAAATAGTTCCACTAGATGCATTAATAATTAGTAGATAAGCCATCAATAGTGGCTAAACAGAAAAGGGTTATCTTCACAATGTGGAGATAACCCTTTCTGTTGCAATACAGTAAATATAAAAGGTAAAATTCCCTTTCAAGCGCTGAAAAGAGCGCCATGTTCATCAATGAAGGGTAAAATTCCCTCTCATACACTGAAAAGAGCACCATTTACAACAATGAAGGGTAAAATTCCCTCTCATACACTGAAAAGAGCACCATTTACAACAATGAAGAGTAAAATTCCCTTTCATGCGCTGAAAAAAGCACCATTTACATCAATGAAGTGTAAAATTCCCTTTCAAGCGCTGAAAAGAGCACCATACTCAACAATGAAGGGGAAAATTCCCTTTCAAGCGCTGAAAAGAGCGCTATGCTCATAAATGAAGAGTAAAATTCCCTTTCAAGCGCTGAAAAGAGCACATGCTTATCAATGAAGAGTAAAATTCCCTTTCAAGCGCTGAAAAGAGCGCTATGCTCATCAATGAAGAGTAAAATTCCCTTTCAAGCGCTGAAAAGAGAACCACTTACAACAATGAAGGCAAACTCTCTTTCGTTCCCGAAGGAAGCTCAAACATAGACTCATATCACTCCCTCCTGTAAAATGGAAAATATCACAAGCAAAAGGGTGGTCGCAATGGATTCTACAGAACGGTTCTCAGGAAGATCTCAGCAATATGTCAAATATCGTCCAAGTTATTCAGACGAGGTTATTCATCATTTGCTCCAGGTTGTAGGTATTGCGAGTAGCGATCTAGTAGCAGATGTCGGAGCGGGTACAGGAATATTTGCGGAGAAATTGTTAGAACAGCATATTCAGATGATTGCCGTCGAACCGAATGATGATATGCGTAGCGCATTAATCGAGTATTTACAATCTTATTTAACAGTAAATACAAAAGGTGAACAACAACTAACTGTAAGTAGTGGAAGTGCAGAACAAACGGAACTTGTGTCCGACAGTGTTAATCATATTATTTGTGCGCAATCCTTCCATTGGTTCGATGCTGAACTAACTCGAGCAGAATTTAAGCGTATATTGAAGCAAGGCGGACAAGTTGTATTACTTTGGAATCAACGAGACATTGGTGCTTCCGCATTTATGAAAGATTATGATGACTTTTTCCTGAAATATGGTAAAGGATATGAAGAGGTTAAACATAAACATATTAGCCTACCTTCTTTGAAGCCATTTTATGGTGGACACGAACCCCAGTTCGCTAGTTATCAATATTCTCAACAGTTCGATCTCGAAGGATTATTCGGAAGAATCCAATCCTCGTCTTTTTCACTACAGAAGGAAGATACACGTTATGGTGGGTATATTGAGGACATTAAGCAGTTATTTTCAAATCATGAACAAAATGGTGTAGTTCATATGCTTTATCGAACTGATATATATTGGGGAGAAATGCTATAATCAAAGTAATAGATTATGAATTTGGAAGTGGGATAATGGATTTATTTACGATAGATGAAGATCAACCAACGCAACATAAATTATTAGCAGATCGCATGCGTCCGCAACAGTTGGATGAATATATTGGACAAGAACATATTGTTGGTGAAGGGAAACTATTGCGTAGAGCAATTGAAGGGGATCAGATTAGCTCGATTTTACTATATGGCCCGCCCGGCTGTGGAAAAACGACGCTTGCACATATTATCTCCCAATCAACAGAGGCTCAATTTGTTCGATTGAATGCGGTAGAAGCATCTGTAAAAGAAGTTCGTGAAGTTATAGAGTCTGCGAAAACGAATAAAGTGTTATACGGTCGTAAGACCATTCTATTCTTGGATGAAGTACATCGTTTCAATACTTCTCGTCAAGATGCATTATTACCAGCCGTAGAACAAGGGATCATTATCTTTATCGGTGCTACGACAGAAAATCCTTTCCATCACGTTAATGGCGCACTATTGTCTCGCTCAACGTTATTCCAACTTGAGCCACTCTCTGCAAAACATGCAAAAATTGCGATGGAGCGGGCTATCGTCAATGAACAACGAGGTCTCGGTTTTATGAAACTCAACGTTGATGAAGAGGCATTAGATCACTTGGCAGAAATGGCTGGAGGAGATATTCGCCGAGCACTTAATGCACTTGAACTAGCTGCGTTGACGACTAGTTCTGCGCCTGATGGGAGTGTTCATATTACCGTTGAAGTAGCGCAAGAATCTATAAGAAAGCGCACCGTTCGAGCGGATACTTCTACTCAATTTGATGTATTATCGGCGTTTCATAAAAGTATTAGAGGTTCGAGTGACGCTGCACTTTATTGGTTCCTTTATGCGGTAGAGAAGTTAGGAATGGACCCGATGACTTTTTTACGCAGGCTTATTGTAGCATGTAGTGAAGATATTGGACTTGCTAATCCACAAGCGATGGTTCAAGCAGTTACGGCGATGGATGCGTATCATAAAATTGGTTTTCCAGAGGCGAAGTATAATATCGCGCAAGCAATATTATTTGCTGTTGAAAGTCCGAAGTCCAATGCCATTGCTGTTGCCTTAGGGAAAGCAACTTCCCTGATTGATCAAGTGGGCATAACAGAAGTACCGATGCATTTACGTGATACGCATTATAAAGGTGCAGATAAGCTTGGACATAAAGGTTATCAATATCCGCATGATTACCCTAATCACTACGTGAAGCAACAATATTTGCCCGATCAAATTGCTAATGCAACGATTTATGAGGCAAGTGATCAAGGAATGGAAGATAAAATTCGTCAGAACCAAGAACGAAGAAGACGAAGTAAGTAATGAACGGGTAATTAAAGAGGAATAATCTAGCATAGGGAGTTTTTTAATGTCTATTATTGGAGATTTAATAAGTTTTATTTTGCATATTGATGTACATTTAACGACTTTAGTAAATGACTATGGATTACTTATTTATCTCATATTATTTGCGATAGTATTTATTGAAACGGGGATTGTTATTTTTCCATTCCTTCCAGGTGATTCCTTGCTTTTTGCTGCAGGGGCACTTAGTGCATTATCAGGATCTACATTAAACTGGTTTTTACTAATAATTATTATGGCTGTAGCGGCGGTGCTTGGCGATAGTTTGAACTATTATTTAGGCAGTAAGCTAGGTAACAATATGTTAAAACATAAAAGATTAAAGAAATTCATAGATGGGAAAAGAATGCGCCAAGCAGAACTGTTTTTTGAAAAAAACGGTGGAAAAGCCATTATGATCGGACGCTTTATTCCATTTATTCGTACTTTTATTCCGTTTATTGCTGGAATGAGTAAGATGAATTACACTCATTTTATTTTATATAATATTATTGGCGGTTGTATCTGGGTATTTATCGGGGTCGGGAGCGGGTATTTATTCGGGAATATTCCAATAATAAAAGAACATTTTTCACTTGTTGTACTACTCATCGTAGCTATTTCCGTTATTCCGATTATTATTAGTTATTTTAAGAGCAGAAAAAGTGATTCTGGTGATAAAACTATCTAGTTAAGATGTAATAAAACAAAACAAAGGGCATCGCATAGTCATTGTAGAATGACTATGCGATGCCCTTTCATATATAAGTTACTTGGCAACTATTCCAAACATATATCCAAGATAAGCAAGAATGATGAATAACAAGCATACGATGACCATTACCCATAGTTTACGCTGCTTAAAGGCGATATAAGACACATATAGCATCAATAGCGCAGCAATCCATAACATTACACTATTGAAATTGAACTGCCACATAAGTTGAATATCGGGGCTGAATGAGCCATGAAATAGTAACGAGAATAGTTTTGAAGGAGATTCTGTCTGAAGAGTTTCAAGTACATTATGCGGAGGAGCTTGTTGCCCCATAATAGCTGTAACAATAAGAACAACTAATGCCAATATACTTTCAGCTCTTAAATATCCCTTTGGTGAAAGTTGTTCTTCTTTCATCCTTCGTGGATAAAGATAACCATTGCTGAAAGCCAGCCACAGTAACGGTAATATAGCGATGTGCTTAATTAACATGTACTGACCATAATTGAGCATTAATCCGTTGTTATATTGTTCTGTAGTAAACGTCATCAAGGTTATACCAGCAATTAATGACATGAGTACACAGACAATAGCAAGCGGTGAAAACCACTTAAGAAACTTCGTCCACTGACTATAATCGGTAGCGAACCAACTCACGATGAATAATATGCCTAGCCAAACGGTAACAGATGTAAAATGACCAGTATGTACGACAAGACCGCGAAATGAGCTTAATGAAGATGCATGACTAGCAAATCCAAACCAGACTGAAAGTAATAATGTGAGTAAGAGGCCGACTTTAGGCATATGTCTATCTTTGGCGAACGCTGGAATACCAACCATGATCGCAAGTCCAATAGAACCTAATAGCGTCCACAACCATGCTTCACCAACTGGTAGATCGAGTAAAATACTACGGATCATCGGGATGTAACCTAATTGAAATGCATCCGCGTATTCCAACACGATGAGGTGTAAAGGTACATATGACATAACTGGAATAAAGATCACGCATAATAACACCAACCATTGGGGAAATACAATGGTTGGTTTATGAGCTGCAGGAACTAACTGTAATATAAAGTAACCTATAACTAACGAGAAGCAAATATATAATATACTCTCGGAAATATATGCCATATTATTTGCGTTTTTTCATTGCGAACGCAACCGCTGCAACGATAATTAAGCCAATAATAATGAACGGCCATACATTGTTTGTATCTGATTTTGCATCTGAATTTTGTTCCGTATCCACGCTTGGTGTTTCTGCTGGCTCTACCGTAGGTTCTACTGTAGGTTCAACAGTTACTTCAGGCGTAGTTGTAACTTCCTCTGTTGGAGTCGGCGTTGCTTCAGTAGCGGCTACTGTAAACGAGTAACTGCCTTCAATCGCATGACCATCGGCACCAATAATATTGTACTGCACCTTGTATACTCCATTTGCTAATGGAGTAGTGATTTCACCTGTTAATTCATGTTCAGCAACACTAATATTTTCAACAACTTGTTCTTCGTTGTTTTCGTTGAATAATTTAAATGTGCTCATTGTAGCGATTGTTGTATTAAATGCAATAGTAATTTTCTCTGGAGCTGAATCAACTGTTGCATCAGCAGCTGGTGATGATTCAGTCACCTTAGAGTGCGCAAATACTTGCGTAGGAACCAATAGTAGCAATAAACACAGTAACCAAATAGTCTTCTTCAAAATAAAATCCTCCTAAAACTTTTTATATACTTCTCGAAATGCTGCTTCGTAATAAAAAGCAGCATCGAAAGCCAGCCAAAAGATATTACTCACATATGCATTATATCAAATGAACAGCTGAAAAGTTATGCATTGGTGTTCAAGAGTAAGAACAAGTTATGAACATTAAATAATAAAGTAACTATGAAAAAAATATTGATGTCCTAATCTTGTATTCTTTAAGATTTTTTAGTTAGAAGTAATAAAAACTTGCTATAGACGAATATATATGCAATATCTATCATGAAGTTAGCTTCTAGAAAATAATGAAGGGAGGTGTATGTCATCTGATTTCTCTCAGATGGCATAAACTTACTTGGAGGATCCCGCGTCAATAGGATGGACGATTTTTCTGATGAGTATACTTTTCGTTATTTATAGTAGCTGCTTATTCGTCAACAACACTCGGATTAAAGAATGGAAAGAAAAGAAAGAGAATGAAGAGATGACGCAAGATGTAGTTTCTCGAATTTTTCCGATAGTAAGTTTTTGGTCAGTAAAGTACTTGCCGATATTTTGTCTTATCTGGCTCGGCATGCTTCTTCTACAGTTGCAACTGTTGATTGTACGAGAGTTAGAAGCAAGTGGAACTTTACTACAACGTAGCTTAGCGCTATGGATAGGGACCATAGTAGGTAGTGTATTTGTCGTATTACTGCTTTACATGCTGCATAGGAAGTGGCTTCCAAAAAGAAAATTCAATTTGGAAAATAGCTCAAGTATAGTGTCATTTATTGACTCAAACTTTGAGGATAATCTTAATGACGCGAATGTTACGAATATGGAAGGCCAATCAAAATACGATTTTGGTGAAAAGACAGCTAGAGAGGTGATGACTCCAAGACTGGATATGATTTGTCTAGAGTGGAACAAGTCATTATCAGTCAATATTGAAACAGCGATTACTCATATGAGAACTAGATATCCGGTTGTTAATCATGATAAAGATGACATTATCGGATTTGTGCATATTAAGGACCTGCTTGCAAAATATGATCATAAAACAACAGAATATCAATGGCAGCAATGGATTAGGCCAATCATTACAGTATCCGATACGATAGCTATTTCTACTTTATTAGCAATGATGCAAAAGAAAAAGACACAAATTGCATTACTTATTGATGAATATGGTGGAACTTCTGGTATGGCAACACTTGAGGATATATTAGAAGAGATCGTTGGAGATATTCAAGACGAATTTGATGAAGATGAGCATGAAATAATTCGGCTACAACATGACCATTATATGCTCAGTGCAATGTTACTAGTTGAAGAAGTTAACGGTTACTTCAATATTGGACTAGAAGTAGATGATATGGATTCAATAGGTGGTTTCATGTATGCAAACATTCAATTCCCACCACATATAGGTCAATCAGTAATTTACAAAAAAGAGGATGAAAAATATATTTTTACAATTGAGCGAATGGACCAGCTTAGAATTACATCAATTAGTGTGAAAAGGATTAAAGCAGCTACAAATTGCGAGGGGAGATCGCGATAATCGTAACATGATTATGAAAGTAGGTAGAGCAAGAAGATATATAGCGTTAGTAGATGATTAAGAAGCCCCTTTGAGATGAGATAAAACTCTCAGCTTTGAAGGGGCTTCTTTATTGTGATTATTAACGAATTGTGAATTAATTTGCTACGTTAAATCTTGTTTACCTTATCGATCGTGCCGCCTCCAAGACATACTTCACCGTCATATAATACAACAGCTTGTCCAGGGGTGATCGCTTTTTGATGCTTAGTAAAAGTAATTTTAGCTTCTCCGTTAGGCAACTTTTGTACCGTTACTTGCTGATCGGGTTGACGATAGCGGAATTTGGCTGTACACTCAAACGTTTCTGGATGTCCATCTGGAACAATCCAGTTCATATTAGTAGCTAATAAGCTTTCGGAATATAAACTTTGATGAGTATCACCTTGAACAACATACAATACATTTTTCTCTAAGTCTTTTTCAGCAACGAACCATGGCTCGCCATTACCATTGCCGCCAATACCAAGACCTTGTCGTTGACCTAATGTATAATACATTAATCCATCATGTCGACCTTTTTTCTCGCCAGTCAAAATATCGATCATATCACCAGGTTTGGCAGGCAAGTATTGACTTAAAAATTGTTTGAAATTTCGTTCGCCGATGAAGCAAACACCGGTACTGTCTTTTTTCTTTGCAGTATATAGGCCAGCAGCTTCCGCGATTTTACGAACTTCAGGCTTCGGCAGATGACCAATCGGGAACATTGCTTTTGCAAGTTGCTGTTGATTAAGTGCATTTAAGAAGTAGGTTTGATCCTTATTGGTATCAATGCCACGTAGTAACTTCGTTACACCATTATCATCTCTTACAACTTGGGCATAATGACCAGTAGCAAGAAAATCTGCATTTAGTTCTTCAGCCTTTTTCAAGAAATCACCAAATTTGATTTCGCGATTACACATGACATCAGGATTCGGTGTTCTTCCGCGTTTGTATTCATCTAAGAAATATGAGAAAACTTTATCGAAATATTGTTTCTCAAAATTTACTGTATAATATGGAATGCCGATCTGGTCGCAGACACGACGAACATCTTCAGCATCTTCTTCAGCTGTACAATGTCCAAATTCATCTGTATCATCCCAGTTTTTCATGAAAATTCCGATTACTTCATAACCTTGTTCTTTCAATAATAATGCAGCAACAGAAGAGTCAACGCCACCTGACATACCGATAACGACTCTAGTGTTTTGATTAGGATTTGACATAATTACACCACCTTGTTCATTCAAGCATTTCATATTGTAACATATTCAATAAATTTTTTCATGAATAACTATTGTGAAAATGGAGACGATTGTAGATAGTTATGATACCATATAAGAATAATTGGAATACAATGAATTAAATGAGGTGTATAGAAATATGAAAATTTCTACTAAAGGTCGTTATGGATTAACGATAATGATGGAATTGGCTATGAAGTTTGGAGAAGGTCCAATCTCCTTGAAAAGTATTGCAGAGAAAAACAATTTATCAGAACATTATTTAGAGCAACTGATCGCACCTTTGCGTAATGCAGGCTACGTAAAAAGTATTCGTGGAGCATATGGCGGTTATGTGTTGTCTAAAGAACCAGCAGATATAACGACAGGTGACATTATTCGAGTTCTCGAAGGTCCCATTTCTCCAGTAGATTTCACAGAAGAAGATGATCCTGCAAAACGCAATCTGTGGTTACGTATTCGCGATAGCATCGCTAATGTGATGGATTCCACAACATTGGAACATTTAATTAATTATTCAGAAGAACCGGACAAAGATAGCAACGATAGCTATATGTTCTACATTTAATAAGTATATTCTTTCGAAGTGACTTTTTGTATATATGAAATTGTTACATGAAGCTACAAAAAGTTTAGGAGTGAAGTAATATGAAGTCATACTACTTTGATCATGCAGCAACAACTCCGATTCATCCAGATGTTATTGCTGCAATGATTGCATCAATGCAACAAGGTCCGGGTAATGCTTCAAGCATTCATCGTTTTGGAAGAAACGCTAAACATAGCCTAAATCAATCCCGAGACAAAATAGCATCTATTCTAGATTGTAAATCGAATGAATTCACTTTCACTTCAGGTGGAACTGAAAGTGATAATTTGGCAATTATTGGCGCTGCAAGAGCACAAGCTTTGAAGGGTAGAAAGCATCTTATTACATCTGCAATTGAACATCATGCAGTAATACATTCCATGGAATGGCTTGCAAAACATGAAGGATTCGATTTAACTATAATATCTGTTGACCAGCAAGGTTATGTGAATATGGCTGAGTTACAAGATGCATTAAGTGAGCAAACCGCATTAGTAAGTATTATGCATGGCAATAATGAAGTAGGCACACTTCAACCTATTGAGAAAATAGGTGAACTAGTTCATCAAGTAGGTGCGCTATTTCATGTTGATGCAGTTCAAACACTCGGACGTGTCCCATACTCTCTTCAACAATTACCGATTGATCTCATGAGTTTCTCCTCTCACAAAATAAATGGTCCTCAAGGCATTGGTGGTTTATATATAGCGACAGGTACTCCTATTGAAGCGTTACAACAAGGGGGCTCCCAAGAAAGAAAACGTAGAGCTGGAACAGAAAATCTTGCTGGAATAGTTGGTTTTGCTACCGCTCTTGACATTTGTGTGAACAAGCGCGAAAAATGGCAACCTTTTGTGACAAATCTTCGTAATAGATGGGTAGAGCTGTTACAACAAGAATTAGAAAAGTATCCAATCATCGTGAATAGTGATCTTGAACATGGTTTATCTCATATCGTAAACATTAGCTTTATTGGTGTTGATACCGAAAGCATGTTAATGAATTTGGATATGGCAGGAATTGCAGTTTCAAGCGGTTCGGCTTGTACTTCTGGATCGTTAGAACGTTCACATGTGTTGAAAGCAATGGGGCTAAGTGCTGATCGATTAAATAGTGCTGTAAGATTTAGCTTTGGAATGGGCAATACTATAGAGGAAATCGAAGAGGCTGCAACAATAGTTGCTAGTATCGTAAAACGAATCCACTCTTAAGAATATGCTACCGAGGCAACTTTTCATATTGTTAAGAGTTAAGAAAATATGAAAAGTCTTAGTAATATGCGCTAGAAGTTACTTTTCGTTTGAGAAAAGTAATTCATAAAGTGTATGAACAGGTCTAGGAGGCTACTCTACTAATGATCAGGCTTCAGCAATTAATCGGACTACCTGTCTTAACGATCAACAATGGTAAAAAAATTGGTGTCGTCAAGGATGCATGGTTTGATGAGCATTGGAAACTGAAAGGTTTAGTGCTTGAATATGCAAAATGGTTTGCAGTGAAGGTGCGTACAGTACAATGGAGCGCGGTGTTAACTTGTGGAGAAGATGCAGTTTTTATTGCGGATGAATCACAAGTTTTAACAGGTAAGAAACAGCTACTACAGCGTGCTTATTGTATGGGAGTCGTCCAATTAAAGGACATGCCTGTCATTACTGTGACGGGTTCGCAACTTGGTCGCGTATCCGATGTATATTTTTACCCATTTCAGGATACACAGATAGTAGGTTATGAGCTTACAGATGGTTTTGTTTCGGATCTAATCGAAGGACGAAAATGGCTCAGAACACCAAGTGATCTTAATGAAGTATTGCTTGGTGAAGATGCGATTATCGTTCCTGCTGTTAGTGAATCAGAATTGGAGCCAGTCGCAGCTTCCAATGTCAGAGTATAGGGAGTAGTATTTATGAGATGTCCGAACTGTAACTCGAAAGATATAGGTAAAATCGGATCACACCAATTCTATTGCTGGGGCTGCTATATAGAATTAGCTGTCAACGGTGATAAAATGTCAGTGTATCAAGTTGAAGAAGATGGTACATTAAGTTCTTTGGATGATTTGTTTTTTGAAGATCAGACTACAGAACAACCTGAAATACACTTAAATTAACATGCGATGTTTACATACTTGCATGTATCAACTATAGAAGGTCTGTAGCTTAGATTAATGACTCATAAAGTGGTCATTTACTAATTCGCTACATGACCTTCTTTTTTATGCAATTATAATGGTCTGCAACTTTAAGTGATAAATATCGTCTAATAATATTATGGTAAAATATGTATTGGTTTATTGTTATCTGTAAAGTTAAGATGGAGCGACAATGTGTAGTACTAATAATTTCATCAAAGTCTGATTAGATTGAATACTAAAATTTTAAATTATAACTTAGGGAGTGCAGTTATGCGTTACCTCATATTACTTTCAATATTAGCTATAGTCCTCAATGGCTGTACCAATGAAAAGTTACTCTCGCATAACGATGCTACTACACCATTGCAATCAGAAAAAATAGATGAATTAACTCCTTTCGTAATTAGTGAAACTCCTATCCCTTCAAGAATTAAAGAAGAGCCCTATCTTTATTTAGAAAATCTCGTAAATGAAGAGAGTAATCAACGGGTGATCATCGTGAAATCAAACGTTGATATGAATCAGAACTCGTTGAAGAAAGCGATAGATCTTAGTTTAATCAAAAGTAAACCCGATGCAGATTTACAGTACTCTTTAGAATGGGTATCACCACAATTTCTACTTATTCGATTTCTGTTGATAGATGAAGATATTTTTTCATTTAAGTTTAGTCTAGATAAAGCTACTACGATTGAAGGAGATTTATTCGAAAGTAAAGATCAACCCAATCGTAATGAGTTAGTCGTGCACTATGATGGAGATCAACCGAGCTTATCTTTGAGAAATCCTCTTACCGGTGAAATGAAAGTATTGTCAGCTTGGTATGGACCTACGATCAAATCTATTACCGTTAGTGGAACGAAAGATCCTTTATTTCTGTTCAATAGTGGAGATGAGCACCATCTTTTCGATATCGCAGCAAATACGATAATTAATATTCCTTCGATCAAGAATAAAGATCTGAGAACAAATGAATACGGATACCACGAGATGTTCTCAAATAGATTTTATAATGGATATACCTATTTTGTAGTCGGAAGCAAGACATTGTATCGTATAGATCTGAACAACTTCAATTTAAAGAAGTTACATGAATTTGATCAACCTGTGTACGGAATATCCTCATCGCCTGATGGTAAAAAAATTGCGGTTTTATACGCTCATGATGAGTTTGTCGGACCCTCTGCTGATTTAGTTGTTTTGAATAACAGAGGAAAGATCATAGATACCTATGAAAATGCTGCATTCGTATCTCATAGCGATGGTTTCCTTTTCGAATATCCGCTTAGTTGGCAAGATGACAACAATATTATTCTTCCAGCTGATATTAATGAAGGCAATATAACAGGCGAGGTATTATTGAATATCAATGATAAGCAATTCACGATCATTAAGGATGAACAGATAACTGATCAGATGATCGAGGATATAATCGCTCATACAAATGAACAGAATTATTGGTACTTATCCAAGCTAAATTGGTCACCAGATGATAGGTTGGTAGCCTTTCAAGCGTCTTCTAATCAAATATGGATTTACGATCCTGAGCTACGTACCTTCGAATTTATTGGAGTAGGGATATTATTAGGATGGATGTCTGATGGTAATCTTGTTTATGTGAACAGACACGAGCAGATCATTGTATTTTAACAGATTAATGGATTACTTTGGGGTTAAACTAACTTGATGAATCATGAGAGAGAGGGGGGGGTGAAGAATAATGAAGTTGATACGATACTTGATGATTATTGTAATTTTTTTAGGCTTGCAAGTAGGTTGTAGCGGGAGTTTAAAGGTCAATGAAGATTATTCATCTTCTAGTACGGATGAAGTTGATAACGAAGCTAAGCAATTATCAATTTTGTATACAGAGCTAGTATATTTTAAAAACTCCTCGCGTCTCAACTGGGAGAGTGGTAATTCTGATAACGTTCGATCAGAAATAATGGAAAAGTATAGAGATAAGGCTCGTATTGCACCAGGAGGTTGGATTATAGAAGAAACGCCCACTGAATATTTTATTTGTGTAAGTATCGGTGGGGTAGAATCAGTTACAGATGGCTTTGCAATAAGTTCAGTTACTATACCGAATGATGAACTGGGTACAGATCCATTATTAACTATTTCGGCGAAGCGGGTAAGGAATGAAATATCTGGTGTTTCTGATACAAATGAAACTGTATATGTAACGTCACTTATTAGTATATTGAAAGAGGATTTACCAGACAATATTTCCCTAGGTGCAATAAGTCTCTTGCTAGATGAAATGCTTTAATTACTAGTTCATGACATTTCGTGAGCCTATTATTGAAAAAACGCATCCGTGGTCTAAGTCTAATCGTACATTTCATTATTATCCAAATGAGTAACAACTCTTTTTCATAAAGAGTTGTTGCTTTTTTGTGCTGAATAGGAATACTTGTACATATAATGGCAAAGAATAGTTAGAATGAAGGTGGTGTGACGATTGGAGCGATTTACGAAAAACAGATTTTTTGTCATCTTAATTTATGCGATATTACTTTTAGTAGTTGTTTATTTTCTGCTTTTATTAGAACCAATTCTCGCAACCATTTTTTCATTCTTAAAGGCAGTTCTAGGACCTTTTATCGTTGCTATGATAATTTCTTATATACTTAACCCTATCGTCACTATGCTACACGAGCGTAAAGTTCCACGAACGATGGCGGTATTATTAATCTATGCTGTTTTTTGTACGATTTTAACAGTGATTATCATTAATTTTATTCCTATGTTTATCGATCAGATGCAGGAGTTGAATAAACACTTACCTGAACTCTCCATGCGAGCTCAAGGCTTAGTTATAGATTTTAATAATAATGCACTACTGCCAGAAAGTTTACGTGAAGGTGTCAATAAATCATTAGTGTTAATGGAGCGTCGGATCTCGGAAACATTACTTACTTTTGTCAACAATATTGGTGAGACGGTTGGAACTTTATTTATAGTTTTTGTTGTACCATTTCTGGCGTTTTACATTTTGAAAGATTTTGATGTATTTGAACGTGCAGTGATTAAGTACGTACCTAAGTCACATCGTAAAAACACGATTAGATTATTGAAGGATATTGATGATGCGTTAGGAAGTTATATACGTGGGCAATTATTAGTGTGTGTTATCGTAGGGACATTAGCATATGTTGGCTATTTGTTGGTCGGCATGCCATATGCTCTACTGTTAGCGAGCATTGTAGCAGTGACAAATGTGATTCCTTATGTCGGACCTTTTATCGGAGCTGCACCTGCGTTATTGATGGCATCAACAGTTTCGGTCAAAATGATGTTGCTTGTTGTTATCGTTAATACAATTTGTCAAATCCTTGAAGGAAACATTATTTCACCACAAGTAGTAGGCCGTACATTACATTTACATCCACTTCTGATCATCTTTGCACTCATCGTAGGAGGTCAAATTGCAGGGATTATTGGAATGATTCTAGCTGTACCGATTTTCGCTACATGTAAAGTGATTGTACAGCATATGTTTGCGTACTACGTTAGAAGAAAGATTATTTGACAGCATTATAGTCACTAGCTATAATTTGTACAGAAGTAATTATTAATGTAGTTCAAAAAGCAGACTTTGATAACGATGATTGGCTTCGTAGGTTATTCGACATCGAATATGAAGCGAACTTGGAAAGTCCGGTACGCGTGTACGAAACATGTACACTTGCGTTTCCTCCTTCCTCAAGTAGCACTTCATCTTCTCGATTCTGAAAGCCCGCTTTTTAAACCTTTATTTTAAGAAGTAGTTTAAAAAACGGACTTTGATAACGAAGAGTTTGCTAACGTAGCTTATTCGGCATCGAATATGAAGCGATCGAACATACCATAACTACAAAACGTTGACGAAAACAATGATGTTATAGCCCATTAGCCAGAGATAGCGTTCCTATTCATAATGAATTGGTTGGAAGAGCGCTTCTAATGAAGTATAACGGAAAGCTATTTTCTGAGTGTGAGTGAAACTCATCGGGTGGACCCGTTATTGTCCTTGAAGGCGATTGTGTTGCGATGCTCACAATAACCAGGGTGGTACCGCGAAATAATATTCGTCCCTGTTCTAACAGGGACTTTTTTTGTTTTCACTTACAGAAAAATTGGATATTGTTAACAGTGAAATATGAATAAAGGTTAAACTTTCGGTAACTTTTCATTACAGAGAAGTATATCGAGTGAAAATATGAAAAGTTAGATTATGCTTACGTTGCAATTTTTCGTTACATAGTCGTATAAATTTTCAGTTACGAAAAGTAGGTTAAGCTTTCGATGCAATTTTTCATTGCACAGAAGTATATCAAGTAAAAATATGAAAAATTTTAGGAGGCTATAAAATGAAAGCAAGTGAAATTCGCGCAAAATGGTTAGCTTTTTTTGAAAGTAAAGGACATGCTGTTGAACCAAGTGCTTCTCTAGTTCCACATAATGATCCATCTCTACTATGGATTAATGCAGGTATGGCTCCGTTGAAATCATATTTCGATGGTCGTGAAATTCCAGCAAATCCACGTATTACGAACTCTCAAAAATGTATTCGTACAAATGATATTGAAAACGTAGGTAAAACTCGTCGTCACCACACATTTTTCGAAATGCTTGGTAACTTCTCAATAGGCGATTATTTCAAAGAAGAAGTGATTACTTGGGCATGGGAGTTCTTAACGGATAAGAAGTGGATTGGATTCGATCCTGAGCGTCTTTCTGTTACGGTATATCCAGAGGATGAGGAAGCGTATCGCTACTGGAACGAGAAAATTGGATTGCCAGCAGAACGCATTTATAAATTAGAAGAAAACTTCTGGGATATTGGAGAAGGTCCTTGTGGTCCATGTACAGAAATTTTCTATGATCGTGGCGATAAATATGGTGATCTTAACGATCCAGAATGTTGGCCTGGTGGAGAGAATGAACGTTTCCTAGAAGTATGGAACTTAGTATTCTCACAATTCAACCATAATAAAGATGGTAGCTACACACCGCTTCCGAATAAAAACATCGATACAGGCGCTGGTCTAGAACGTATTACTTCGATCCTGCAAGATGCAGAATCAAATTTTGATACTGATCTATTTATGCCTATCATTAATCGCACATGTGAAATTGCAGGCGTGACTTATAAAGTATCGGAAGATCAAGATGTTGCGTTGAAAGTTATCGCTGACCATGTTCGTACAGTTGTATTTGCAGTTGGTGATGGCGTTATGCCTTCTAATGAAGGCCGCGGTTACATCATTCGTCGATTGCTTCGTCGTGCAGTACGTTACGGTAAAGCACTTGGTGTAGACAAGCCGTTCCTATATGGACTTACTGGCATCGTTGGTGATGTAATGGGCGTTTACTATCCAGAAGTAGTAGAAAAACGTGAATTTATTGAAAAAGTGATCCGTACAGAGGAAGAACGTTTCCATGAAACATTGTCTGACGGTCTAGTATTGCTATCTAATCTCGTTGATCAAGCAAAAGCAAGTAACATCACTGTCATTAATGGTGATGATGCTTTTAAATTGTACGACACATATGGTTTCCCATTTGACTTAACAGAAGATTTTGCATTGGAGCAAGGAATGACTGTAGACCGTGAAGGTTTCGATGCTGCAATGGAAGAACAACGTGAACGTGCTCGTTCTGCACGTCAAGATACGGGATCAATGAAAGTTCAAGGTGGCCCACTAGCTGATCTTACGATTAAAAGTCAATTTGTTGGCTATACTGAATTGGTAGTAAAATCCACAATTACAGCACTTGTAACAGAAGATCAACTTCTTGAAGAAGCGGGTGCAGGTACGCAAGTATTACTATTGCTTGATACGACTCCTTTCTATGCAGAAAGCGGCGGTCAAATTGGTGATAGAGGTACAATTACTGGTGAAGGTTTTGTAATTGAAGTTGTAAATGTTACGAAAGCACCTCACGGTCAAACACTCCATCACGCAGTAGTCGTGGAAGGTGTAGCTAAAGTGAATGCGGCAGTAACAGCACAAGTGAACAAAGCTGTTCGTGAAGACGTTGTAAAAAACCATACGGCAACACATTTACTACACAAAGCTTTGAAAGAAGTATTAGGTGATCATGTTAATCAAGCAGGTTCTTTAGTAGAGGGTGAACGTTTGCGCTTTGACTTCTCTCATTTCGGTTCTATTACAGCTGAAGAACTCGTAGATATTGAAAGAAGAGTAAATGAGCAAATTTGGCTTGGTACTCCAGTAGTAATTGAACAAAAGAAAATTGACGAAGCAAAAGCAATGGGTGCGATGGCATTGTTCGGTGAGAAATATGGTGATGTTGTACGTGTCGTACAAGTCGGCAAATATTCTATTGAACTTTGCGGTGGTTGTCATGTTAATAACACTTCTGAAATTGGATTGTTCAAATTATTAAGCGAAAGTGGTATCGGTTCTGGTGTTCGTCGTATTGAAGCCGTAACTGGAAAACAAGCTTATCTTTACTATGAATCACAACTTGATTTATTGAAACAAGCGGCAACACAATTGAAAACTAACGTAGCAGATGTACCTAAACGTATTGATGCTTTGAACGGTCAAGTAAAAGAATTAATGCGTGATAATGAATCACTACAAAACAAATTAAGTCATATCGAAGCTGGTTCATTACTAGATGCCGTTGTTAAAGTAGGAGAGGTTTCTATTCTAACTGCAAAAGTAAATGCATCCAATATGGAAGCTTTACGTAGTATTGTAGATGAGTTGAAAACAAAACTTCCTACAAGTGTCATCGTTCTAGGTGCAGCAGCAGATGATAAAGTTAATTTGGCAGCAGCAGTTTCGCAAGATCTTGTGAAAAAAGGATTCCATGCTGGTAAAATTATTAAAGAAGCAGCTCAGCTATGTGGTGGTAATGGCGGTGGTCGTCCAGATATGGCGCAAGCTGGCGGTAAAGAAGTAGAAAAACTTGATGATGCATTGAAACTTGCACAGGAACTAGTTGTTAGTCAAGCAAATGTGATATAGTAGAACTAAGCCATACTTATATGGCATACGTATTAGGGGGTGTTGCTGATGAGTTCAATGGATCAGACGATGAAGTTTAACGTGAAAATTGAGGGTGATGATTCCTCAGAAGATGTTCTGCTTAAGGTATATGATGCCTTACTTGAGAAAGACTATAATCCGATTAACCAGATCGTCGGCTATTTGTTGTCAGGAGACCCCGCTTACATCCCGCGTCATAATAATGCTAGAAGTATGATCGGCAAGAAAGAGCGTGATGAGCTTATTGAAGAGTTAGTTCGCTTTTATCTCTTGCATAAGAAAGAGTAATTGAGGGGCCGAACAAATATGAGAGTCATGGGTTTGGATTATGGTGATCGTCGCATTGGTGTTGCAATTAGCGATGCATTTCGATGGACGGCACAAGGACTAACCGTAGTTGAGACAAGACGAGACGGTGGAGAGCTCGACAGACTTGTGGAAATTGCACTTGAAAATGAGGTTTCTGAGGTCGTGGTTGGCCTTCCAAAGAACATGAACGGTACGATCGGTCCACGCGGTGAGATTTGTAAGGCATTTGCCCAGCAAATTGGGGAGAAGCTTGGATTACCTGTTCACCTTTGGGATGAAAGATTGACCACAGTAGCTGCGGAACGAACATTAAAAGAAGCTGAGATCAGTCTAAAGAAGCGCAAACAAGTGATAGATAAGATGGCAGCTACACTTATTTTGCAAAATTATCTTGATTCTAAATGAAAAGGTGAGGGTAAAAATGGCTAATAACGAGCAAAACTATGAAGAACCAGAAATTATCTACATTCCAGACGAAGATGGCAACGAGGAAGAATTTGAAGTCATTATGAAATTTGAAGTAGATGATTCCGATAAAAAATATATGATGGTTGTTCCTCTTATTTCTGAAAATGAGGAAGAAGACGAAGTCTATGCTTTCCGTTATGAAGAAGAAGGCGATGATCTTCAATTATTTACAATTGATGATGAAGAAGAGTGGGCAATAGTTGAAGAAACATTCAACACGTTGCTTGGCGAGTTGGAGGAATAATTGTAATGGCTTTTCAACAACCAAATACTGCTCCAATCATTCAAGACACACTTAAAGAACATTTTGGTCAAGAAATCGAACTTATTACTGATGATGGAAGTGTTGAAGCTTTCTTCATTACACAAGAATTTGTTTGGGGAGACATTACATATGTTGTCCTACAAACAGAGGCGATGAAGGCTGAAGACGAGGTTGAATTTCTTCGCGTGTACAAACAAAACGATGAAGTTGAACTAGAGAGCATCGTAGATGAAGAAGAATGGGAAGCTATTTCTGAAGCATATGATGATCTGCAATTTGTCAGTGACGAGAGACCTTAATTGAAAATACTTATACAAAGAGAGCGGCATATCACCGCTCTTTTTGACGAGAGGATATTCAAAATATTCACCTGTGATTGCGAAGTTATGTTTCAAAGTATATTCTGCATCGAAGATTCCATTTATCGGAAGCCTGCAGTACTCGTGTACCAATAACGTACACTCCGTGCTTCATTTCCTAGCTTCATGGTATCTTCTTGGCACTGACAGGTAATTATTTTGAATTATTATTGTAAGAGGGCTTCAAAAGGATTTTCAACGTATTCAAAGATAATCATAATGTCCGAAGAACGGATAGATAATGAGGTGTTAAGCTCTTGGAAACTGAAGAAAAATCTATAGAAGAAAAGAAAAAGCAGCCAAAGAGGAAACGTATTAAACCCAAGAAGTGGGTTGTTTCTTTTTGGGTATGTTTCGCATTGCTTTTCTTTATGGTACTTGTTGCTGCTAGCGGACTATTCTATTTGTGGAATCAACTTGAACCGACAAAATCAGGATCAGCTATTGAAGTAACGATTCCAAAAGGCAGCTCTGCTAATAGTGTAGCAAAGGTTCTTGAAGAAAATGGCATCATTAAAAATAGTTTTATTTTTGGCTATTACCTTGTATTAAAAGACGAAGGGGATAACTTCAAAGCTGGGAAGTATGAATTAACACCTGGTATGGACAAAGCGGAAGTTATTGCAAAATTAAATGCCGGTGATGTGATTGCACAAGAAACGATTACGTTTACCATTCCAGAAGGATTCACAATTGCTCAGATGGCGGACAAGCTTTCGACTGAGGGGCTTGTGGATAAAGACAAATTCATATCGTTAACGAAGGAGTCTCGTAGTTGGTCAGGTGCAGAAAATGTGCTTAACATCCCACAAGAAACAACTGAGTTAATTAATCGCTTGGAAGGTTATCTTTTCCCTGATACGTATGAAGTCGTTAAAGGTAGTACGGAAGAGGACATTATTATTCGTATGTTGAAAGAGCAAGATCGTAAGCTTGCTACTTTACCAGATGATTGGCCGGATGAGTTAGAGAAATTAGATATATCAATGCATGAATTGTTAACAATAGCTTCATTAATTGAGCGTGAAGTGGTTGTTGATAGTGAACGTGCTACTGTTGCTGGCGTTATCTATAATCGTTTGAAGGAACCAATGCGTTTACAAATTGATGCAACGATTCAATACGCATTAGGAGAACAAAAGGAATTATTGTCAATAGAAGATACGAAGTTAGATAGCCCTTATAACACTTATGTTATTGATGGAATACCTCCTGGACCGATAGCTACGCCGAGCTTAGAATCTATTAAGGCAGCGCTATACCCAGAAGAACATACATTCTATTATTATGTAACGAAAAAAGATGGAACACAGTCACATTTATTTGCTGAGACTTATAAACAACATCTAAGAAATATTGAAAAAAGTAAGGAGACGGCTCAGTAATGAGCCGTTTACTTTGGTGAGGTGAGCGTCAATGTCTTATAATCCAGAATTATTGTGTACTGCTGCTAATTTAGATGAATGTACGCGATTGTTAGATGCGGGAGCTACTGCAATATTAGTAGGTGAAGCGAAGTTTGGTAGTAGATTAGCAGGTCAATTTAATCTTAATATGATTAAAGAGGCTGTTGCTATAGCACATGCAAGAAATAGTAAGCTTTACGTCTCAATGAATAATCTAATTGATAATGCAACGGTAGAATTATTACCAGCTTATTTGACGGCATTGGCAGAGTATGAAGTGGATGCAATCGTCTATGGTGATCCAGCAGTGCTTGTAGCTGCAAAGGAATATGCACCTCTTGTAAGCCTTCATTGGAATGCTGAGATGACTTCCACGAACTATGCGACAGCTGAGTATTGGGCACGGCGCGGTACTTCACGCTATGTATTAGCACGCGAACTGAATATGGAACAAGTTGTAGATACAAAAGAGAAAAGTGTACTACCAATTCAAGTGCAGGTACATGGTATGACGGCAATATATCACTCCAAAAGATCTCTTATTCAAAGTTATACAGACTATCATGGTGAGCAAGAAAGACATGCCAATATTCAAAAGGCTGCTGGCTTATATCTAATGGAAGATGATCGCCCAGATGAGCGATATCCGATCTTTGAAGATGAATATGGAACTCATATTATGAGTTCTGATGATATTTGTATGATAGATAATTTGCATGAGTTATTGGATTGCAAAGTAGATAGTCTTAAAATTGAAGGTATCTTGAAATCTACGGAATACAACGTTGCGATTGTTAAAGCATATCGAACGGCTATAGACCAATACTTGGTTGACCCTGAAAATTATGAGTTTGATGAACAATTGTTGGATTCGATTAGAGAGATTCAAGATCCATTGCGTGAATTAAGCTACGGTTTCTTCTTCAAAGAACAAGTATATTAATAGAACTACATCATATAATGAAGGTTCACTACATCATATAATGAAGGTTCAAAAAGCGGGCTTTAAGAACCGAGAAGATGAAGCGCTACTTGAGGAGGGAGGAAACGCAAGTGTACGTAATTGGTACACGCGTACCGGACCTCCCAAGTTCGCTTCATATTCGATGCCGAGTTAGCTACGAAGATTCACACCGTTATCAAAGTCCGCTTTTTGAACTACATCTCATAATGAAGGTTCAAAAAGCGGGCTTTAAGAACCGAGAAGATGAAGCGCTACTTGAGGAGGGAGGAACCGCAAGTGTACGTAATTGGTACACGCGTACCGGACCTCCCAAGTTCGCTTCATATTCGATGCCGAGTTAGCTACGAAGATTCACACCGTTATCAAAGTCCGCTTTTTGAACTACCTTTATGAAAGTTTTAGGAGGTGCATCACATGACTACAACTACCAAACATCAACGGCGCTATTATGGCGAGCGTAATCGCTTAGAGCGACCAGAGCTATTAGCACCAGCTGGTAATCTTGAAAAATTAAAATTTGCTGTACATTATGGTGCAGATGCTGTTTACATTGGAGGTCAGTCGTATGGATTACGATCTAACGCTGATAACTTCAGTTTCGAAGAGATGAAGGAAGGCGTAGAATTCGCTGCACGATATGGAGCTAAAGTATTCGTTGCCACTAACATTTACGCTCATAACGAAGACGTAGAGGGCATTGAACATTATTTGCGTAATCTTGAAGAAGCTGGAATTGCAGCTATTATAGCAGCAGATCCTATTATTGTGGAAACAGCTCAACGTGTTGCTCCTAAAATGGAAGTTCACTTGAGTACACAACAATCCGTCCTTAACTGGAAAACCGTTCAATTTTGGAAAGATGAAGGTCTACCTCGAGTTGTGCTCGCTAGGGAGACAAGCTTTGAAGAAATTGAACAAATTAAGAAAAATGTTGATGTTGAGATTGAAGCTTTTATCCACGGGGCGATGTGCTCTTCGTTCTCAGGACGTTGTGTGCTTTCGAATCACTTTACTGACCGAGATTCTAATCGTGGTGGATGCTGTCAATCATGCCGTTGGAAGTATGATTTATATCTAGAAGGGGCACCAGTTAATGAAGGGGAAGAAGATCCTTTCACGATGGGTTCCAAAGACTTGGGCATGTTAGAACATATTCCAGATCTTATCGACGTGGGAATAGATAGTTTTAAAATAGAAGGCCGTATGAAAAGTATTCATTATGTTGCTACAGTAGTTAATGCTTATCGCCAAGCAATTGATGCTTATATGGCTGATCCGGATAATTATGAGGTTAAGCAACAGTGGGTTGATGAGATTCATAAGGCAGCTAATCGTCCGCTTAATACTGGTTTCTTCCTTGATGTTCCGGGAGCTGAGGACCATATTTACACTGCAGAAGATAAGGTTGCGCCTTATGACTTTGCTGGGGTTGTACATGAATATGATTCAGCTACACAGTTTGCAACTATTGAACAACGTAACCATTTTAAAGTGGGTCAAGAAGTAGAATTTGTTGGTCCCAAAGGTCGTTTTTTCAAGCAAACGGTAACTGAGATTACTGATCTTGATGGAAACCCTCTAGACGTTGCTCGTCATCCACTACAAAAAATTCGTATTCGTACATTAAAACCAGTAGAGCCGATGGACATGATGCGTAAAAAGATTCGCTAATAAAACAGAAAATATGACAAGACTCCCTTTATTTCTTATAAATGGGGGTCTTTTTCATATTAATGATTGACAATCAAACGCATATAGAAAATAATAGGAGTTAGTATACATAAAATACATAGAAGTAATATCGCTTAATATGAAAGCGCTTTTACATTGAGGTTGAAGGGTGGAGCAGTCAGATGAAGAATGAGGAAAAAGTCGAACTCAAAAAAGAAGTAGAGAAATCTAAAATCGTATCTAAGCATAAAGCGAATCCGCTTCAATCTGTGGGTATTAAGTTGTTCCTTTACATTATGGGTGGCATCCTCGCGTGTGTTATTACGATGGGAGTATTAGCTTATAATCAATCAAAAGGTATTATTGAAGCAAAAGCTGCACAGTCCAGTCAACAAATTGTTAATCAGCTTGGTGCTAACCTCGATAATATATTTAAGACTTACGAAGAAATAACTATACAAATTATGGTAGATAATGAATTTCATAAAAATGTTGACACCATTGTTGCTAATGAAGATGAGTTTGCAAAATTTGAATCGATAAAAGCTTTAACGACTAAACTGCAAGCTTTTATATTTGGTAATGCTAATATAACAGGTATGGCACTTATACCACTGGATAGTAATCATAATACTATTACTGCTGGAAGCGCTCAACTTACTAAAGTAGAAAGCTTAGCGAAGGAAGAATGGGTTCAAGAAGCCATTGATGCAGCAGGACGGACAATTTGGTTGCCATCTCGTCAAGGGGCGTTAACACATGCGGCTACGACACCTGGTTTTGGTGTTGCTAGAGTAGTGAAAAATCCAACTTCAAGTGAATCTTTTTATATAATTTTATTAGATATTTCGACAAAAGGCATACAAGAACAAATTAACAATGTGAATTTAGGTTCTGAAAGTGGAATATCAATTGTTAATAGCAACAATGAATATATGACTAATTTTGATGTTAATCTTGTACAAAACGCTGCCCCATTCCAATTAGATATTGCAGAAGAAGAGAAAAGCACTCGCGAGACACTTAGTGGTATAGGAGAAGTACTACTAATTCATAAGAAATTAGGGTATGCAGATTGGTACTTAACAGGACAAATTCCTGTAAATGAACTAATTAAGGATACAATAGTTATTCGCCAATTGACGGTCTCTGTAGCGATCGCAGCTGCAGTAATTGCAATCCTTATCTCAGTAGTTGTAATATTAACGATAAGCAGACCTCTTGTGCAACTAAGAAATCTTATGAATGAAGGTGCTAAGGGAGATCTAACTGTTCGTTCTACAAATAACAAAAGAAAAGATGAAATTGGTCAACTAAGTAACAGCTTTGATTCTATGATGATACAAATTACATCGTTAGCAACTCAAACTAAAAATTCTGCGGACGCAGTATTAGTAACAGCAAAGACTTTAACAGACGCTTCGAACAAAACAGCTATTTCTGCTAAAGAAATTGCTGTAGCTACTGAAGAAATAGCTAATGGATCAACTAGTCTGGCTGTGGAAGCAGAACGAGGTAATGATCTAACAATAATGATTAATGATCAGATGAGACAAGTACTGAGTGCCAATCAAGAAATGGTACAATCCGCATATGAAGTGGAAAATGCGAGTGGTAAAGGGACTGCCTATATGGCTGAATTGATTGAGAAGACAGGTATGACCGAAGAAATGACTCGTGAAATGGTAGAGAAGGTTGACTCATTGAAAGATAGCACTCGTTCAATTGTGCAAATATTAGATGTACTCAATGCAGTAACCAAACAAACCAATATACTTTCATTAAATGCAACAATAGAGGCGGCGAGAGCTGGTACAGCAGGACGTGGATTTATGGTTGTAGCAAATGAAATTCGAGGTCTTGCAGATCAATCTACTCAATCCATCGATGTTGTTGCACAAATTACTGATCGTATCCAATCAGAAATTGTTGAAACTGTTGATGTATTGTCAAAAGCATATCCAATGTTTCAAGAACAGATTAATTCGGTTAAAGAAGCAAATAGTATTTTTGTAAGTGTTCAAGGTCAGATGAATCAGCTCATCAGTCGACTTGAAGATGTAACGCAATCTGTAAGTAAGCTTGAAACATCTCAATCTGTGTTGAATGAAGCAATGACGAATGTAAGTGCTGTGGCTCAACAATCTTCAGCAACTTCGGAGGAAGTTGCAAGTTTAAGTAATGAGCAATTGAGTATTAGTGATAATCTTGTAACATTATCTGCAGAACTTAATCAAGTTTCTACTAAACTGAAAGATTCTTTATCACAATTCAAAGTGGAATAACTACATCATAAAAAACTGTAAACGATAACAGATCCAACGTTATCGTTTACAGTTTTTAGTTTTTTTAAGAATAATAGTTCGAAAACACTATATTTGTTGAATAGATGAATATTTATTGTTACTTTTTACCTGCTTTAGCAAAATTCAAATATATGTATAGAATTAGTAGAATCTAAATGGTAAAATAGTAGTTATGTATTAAAAAAAATTAATGTTTTTTATAAAAAAAAGGTGGTGCTAGTCAGCATGAAGAAGTTTCTTAAAAAAGACAGTACTGTTAATGGGCAGAATTCTCACGAAAAAGATAATTCTTTGAAAAAAAGTCTAGGGATTTTTGGGAAGTCTGTAAAAAGTAAAATGCAGGAAATAAAGAGTAAAGAGAATATCGGTATATTAAATAGTATTGGAATACAACTATTTGTTATTATTTTTATTAGTATTGTTCTATGTGTAGTAACTGTAGGAACAATTTCTTATCAAAAATCAAAAGGTTTAATTGAGAGCAATGTGTCTAATGCAAGTATTCAGACAATTAAGCAAGTTAGTAATAGTCTAGATACCGTATTTAAGAGTTATATTGATACCTCGTTCCAAATTATGTTCGATAGTGTATTTCTTGAAAATATGAATACTTTACAAACAACAGATAATACATATGAGAAAATTAAAACTTCTAAAGCGATTACTGATAAATTATCTACATATATGGTCACAAATAAAGTAATTAAAAACATAACAATTATACCAGTAAACGACATTATAGAACCAATTGTAACAGGTCAAACCGTAGACAATGATAGTACAAAGAAAGATGCACAAACGTATCGAGATACGCAATGGTTTAAGGAAACTCAATTGAAAAATGGTACGGAACATTGGATTGAGCCCCAAGCAGACGGTATTAGTCAGTCTGCAGCTTATGGATCCGTTGGTCTTGCTCGTATGGTTCGTAACATGAATAATCCCGACTTATCATTTATGTTAGTTTTAGAGTTAGATATCAATAATTTCTTTGAATCAGTATCGAAGGTAGATTTGGGTAGTGGTAGTGAGATCGTGATTGTAAACAGCAATAATGAATATGTGATGGCACCTGATTCAACTTTATACGGTCAAACGCCTAATATCACGATTCCAAGTGCACAAGAAGATGCACAAAATAATGCTGAGGCCGAATTAGTAACTTCAGATAGTTTAACTCTTACTGGGGCAAACGAGGAACAATATTTAGCGATTTATGAAGTTTTACAAAGTAATGATGATTGGAAAGTGGTTGCATCAATACCAACCGATAATCTTATTGAACAAGCTGCACCAATACGTAACTTGACAGTTATAACTTCAATTATTGCAGGACTACTAGCAATAGGAATTGGAGTTCTTGTCATTCAATTGATAGGAAGACCGCTGAACTATGTAACAGGTTTAATGCAAAAAGGTGCTCTAGGTGATCTAACTGTACGATCAACACTTAAGAAACGAAATGACGAAATTGGATTGCTTTCCAATAACTTTAATGAGATGATGGAACAAATCTCAATTCTTGCTACACAAACAACGAACTCTGCTGCTGAAGTATTGAAAACTGCTGCGGAATTAACTGATGCTTCGGAAAAAACTTCAATAGCCGCAAAGGAAATTGCAATTGCTACTGACGAGATTGCCGGTGGTGCTTCAAGTCTTGCTATGGAAGCAGAAAAAGGTACAGATCATACGAATACCCTTAATGATCAAATGAAGCAAGTGAATGAATATAATGTACAAATGTCAATTTCAGCAAATGAGGTTGAACATGCCAGTCTTCAAGGTATTAGTTATATGGGCGTGTTAATTGATAAAACGGGTACTACGGAACAAATGACTCGTGCGATGGTTGATAAGGTTAATGCATTGAAAGTAAGTACGACATCGATTGTAAAAATTCTTGATGTATTGAATGCTGTGACGAAGCAAACAAACATTTTGTCATTAAATGCAACGATCGAAGCTGCTCGTGCAGGTGCTGCTGGTAAAGGCTTTATGGTTGTAGCAGATGAAATTAGACAACTTGCTGACCAATCCAAAAATTCAATTGAGGTTGTGGCGCAAATTACGCGTACAATAACTACTGAGATTGAAGAGACAGTGACTGTATTATCAGAAGCATATCCATTGTTCCAAGAGCAAATTGGTTCTGTCAAAGAGGCAAATCAATTGTTCTTAACCGTTCAAGCTCAGATGGAAACATTTAAGCAAAGTATGAACCAAGTATCGGATGCCTTTGTTGAATTAAATAAATCACAAGAAATCTTAAGTGATTCTATGAATAATGTTAGTGCAGTAGCGCAACAATCTTCTGCAACTTCTGAAGAAGTAGCTTCGTTAAGTACAGAACAATTAAGCATTAGTCAAAATCTAGTTGATTTGTCAGGCAAACTTCAAACAGTATCTACTGGTTTGAAGGATTCCCTTTCTAAATTCAAAATCTAATGATTCTGAAGCTAAAGATGTGCATAAAACACATCTTTAGCTTTTTTTAGTGCGTATAGGTGCAGAACTCGTTTATTCTACTAAGGAAGTAGTCATACTAGATGTAATATGATGAAAATGGAGTAGACAACAATGCAACGAAGAGCAATTTGGATAGCGATCGTATTTACCAGTCTTATGTTTGTATATACATGTCGACTTATCTACCTACAAATAAGTCCAACGACGACAATGTTTCAACAACATGGTAGTAAATATAAATATTATGATTGGCGGCAAGGCGCGGTTAATCAACGAATGAAGAAATTGATAGTCGATGATGGTAGAGGTCATTTTGTAGATGAACATGGATTTGCAATCACAAGTCAAAAATATGATACGATAGCTTTTTTTCCAGTTCATGCATGGAAAGAAATAGACGCTTCACGTTTTGATAAACTTGCTAAAATTTTAGAAAAATCCCCTGAGCAGTTACATGAATTTGTCCAAGTTTTAGACAGTGCTTCATTTTTAGAAGATAAGTCTAGAGAACCGATTAGACTTACTCAGCAACAAGTGCATGATATACAAGCATTGCATCTATATGGGCTAGAAGTTGTCTCATATCGCGATCGATATCCACAGCAATATGAACAAAAGCATTTTATTGGTACTGTTGCTGAATATCCGGAGTGGACAGAAAAGGTTTACAGATCTGAGATAAAGCAGTTAAGTCATTGGAGCCGAGATAGTAGAGTTGGGGTATTAGGTTTAGAATATTCTCTTGATCGATATTTACATGGTTTAGGACCTTCCTACATAGCGTACACATTAGATGGAAGATATGATCAATTATCGGGTATTGGTATGAGAAGAATCGAGTCAAGTAATCCTTACTATCCGCTTACCATTGTTACGACAATAGATCTTGAACTTCAAAATAAGATAGAAAGATACATGGATGATATGCATGTTATTGAAGGGGCGATAGTATTACTAGATGTTACAAATGGTGATGTGAAAGCGATGGTATCCAGGCCGCAATTATTACCTGGGCAATTAAGCGAGGGGAATGATAGTGTTCTGAAAAATCATGCTCTTACTGCATATTCACCTGGGTCAATATATAAAATAGTGACGGCAGCAGCGGCATTGGAGTACGGGGTCGTAGAAGAAAATGAGCATTTTTATTGTAATGGTGAATATGGCAAATATGGTCTATCGTGCTGGAAGGAAGGAGGACATGGTGATCAGACACTAGAAGAAGCGTTCGCTAACTCATGTAATGTTGTGTTTGCAACATTATCAGAACGTCTTACAGCAAATCAACTATATGAAACAGCGAACGCACTTGGTGTAGTTCAAAAAGTAGGATGGCACCAAGATGAAGTGAAAGCGCCAATCACGTCGCCTATTCGTCTTTTAGCGGAGGAAGAGAATGGTCTTGTATTTCATGATCTGAACACGAAGGACGGTGGAATTATTGCACAATCAAGTATTGGTCAACGTGATGTTCATTTGACGCCATTACAAGCAGCAAATATGATTGTAACTTTGTTGAATCATGGAAGGCAATATGAGAATAGAATTGTATCAAAAATAAATTACGCTGATGGCCAAGCATTAGCGGAACTACCAGTTCATCTAGGCCATGAGAATAGATATAACATACATCCGGCTACAGCCGAAAAGTTGTTAAGATATATGCAATTAGTTATTCAGCAAGGGACGGGCAAGTCCATTAATCAAGGTAAATGGCATTTAGCTGGTAAGTCAGGTACGGCACAATTAAGCGGCAAACATACCGGACAAAATGATCAATGGTTTGTTGGTTATGGACCGACTGAGCAACCAAAGTACGCACTTTCGGTACTCGTGCAAGAGCAATTAAGTGGAACGAGAAATCAAGCCACTCAAATATTCCGCGGAATTATGGATATTGTAGCAGAGCATGAGTAATAAGATTTGAATTAACGGTAATGACAATTTATGATGTGTAAGATAAACTCTAGAAGTGATATTGCAATCAGATTAACTATTATAAATGATAAATTCATTTGTAATAGTTATTTTTTTGCGAAAACAATGAATATGATTACATTAATATGAAAATGTATGTTGTGGTATATTATGGATTTTTATAAAATGAAGATGAAGCTGTTCTTTATTATATTAATTCCATCTTATCCATAAGGAAGTGTCCTATGATTAGAAAGATAGTATGTATTTTACTTGTTATTTGCTTCTTTAGTAGTAGTAATATTATTGCATCTGCTGAAAAACCAATAAAATTGTATATGAATAATGAACAGATTATAGGCATTGATCCTATTATGAAATCTGGAATCGTCTATGTTCCAATACGAAAAACATTTAATGCGATAGGTTATGCTGTAAGTTATGACGCAGAGTCCGGCATTGTTTCAGCATTTATTGGTGGTAAGGAAGCGATATTTTATATATATTATTATGATGCTGAATACAATGGTAACTATTATAGTACATTCGACCAGATAATAGTTATCGATGGAAGAGTTTATTTACCGGCTCAACTTTTAGCGAAAGTACTAGGGTACACTGTTAAAATTGATGAAAGTGACCAAAATGTCTATTTGTTGAAGTATGGATACGGTGAAGAAGAAGCAGTGAATGAACTTATTAACAATTATTATCAACATTTTAATATAAATTTGCTAACAGATGATAATCCTAATTCGATGTATCACTATGACGATAGTGATTGGTATGCGAATAATAACTATGAAAGTGAAATTACGACGATATATTCTTCACTTACAACGGATAGTGTTGAATATACTTCAGATAATGAAGCAATTGTAATAGTTACTTCCATTGATAATACAGTAGTATTGAATAGAACTGACCAATTTATGTTGATGCTACGTAAAGAAGGTGACCAATGGAAGGTTGCACGTGATCATTGGATTGGATGTAATATGGTACTTCCAAATAATACAGATGAAACTGTCGCTAAAATTATTGCAAATAAACCGATGGAACGTGAAGCTGTACTTTCTGATCTTAATAATTATTTTGGAGCTTTTAATGAAGAGAATGTAGAACTAACTCTTCAATATACATCCCCTGAATTTATCTCATATTGGGAGAGGGATAAGGGCGAGGGTTACTTAACTTATCAGTGGGAAGAGATGTTGAAGGCGAAATTTGAATATTCAGATCCTCGATATAAGATATCAGACGAACGTGTTGTATTCCTTGGTGAGAGAGAAGCAGTAGTTCATGCGACAATTGAATGGAGCAATATACCTGAAGGTGTAGAAGAAGGCGAATATATTTTCGAAGCACTCATCGATATGGATTATGCAAACGGTCATTGGAACTATGAGTTAAACTATAAAATGGAAAGTTTCAACGAATTGTAAATATGTCAGGCTAAAAGTAAACAATAAAGGGGCAGTTTCAAAGTTCGCCGTTGGCGCGAAGATTTGATACTGCCCCTTTATTTATTCAATTGAGAATTTATTATTCTTCTGCTTTTTCAACGCTCAGATCTGGTTTATCATATTCGCCAATTGGTTTTCTGATCCATTGTGTAAAGTATCCTTGATCTATAAGTGCTTTGATAAGTATTAGTAGAATTGGTGATAGAATTAATCCAGCGACACCAAATAATGATAAGGAAATCATCATGAATGCTAACATTGTATAAGCTGATACTCCTAAGGAATCACCAGTAATTTTCGGTTCTAGTAATTGCCTAGCAAGAACGACGACAAGCCATAGTACTGTAATCCAAATAGCTAAATCATAATCACCAACTACAAATAAATAAGTAATCCATGGAATAAAGATTGTACTTACGCCAAGTAACGGTAATACATCAAATATAGCTGCAACTAATGAAATAACGAAAGCATGATTAACGCCTAGTAATAATAAAGATATAAGGATAACAACAAAAGTGATGCTAATTAATTTACTTTGCGCCTTAATATAGATCCAAATACCTTTCAATACATTATCTCTCAAAAAGAAAAAGGCAGCTTTGAATGTATTAGGTGTTTTATTAGTAGCTAATTTTTTCCAATCTACAATTTCAATACTTAAGAAGTAAGCTAAGATTAGACCAATTGCAGCATTTACAACGAATGAAGTAAATGACGTGATCGAACCGATAACAAAAGATAAACCATTTAATATCCAACCTTGTATTGTTGTAGAAGCCTGCGCTAATGTATCAGTTAACTTTTCTGTTAAGCTAACGTCCATCGGTAATTGATTCATCTTATCTTGGAAATAGTTTAGCCATTTGTTAACCTCAGCGGTGAACTGTTCCTGATATTGAGGGAGTAAATTAACTAATTCAATACCTTGAATAGTAGCAATAATAATGAGTGCTCCAATCAAACCTAGAACAACAAGAACGAATAAGACTGCTGAAATAGCAGAAGCTATGCTCTTTTTTAACCCCAGTTTGTTTAGACGTTTTGCGAGGGGTTCAATACACATGAAAATAACAAAGGAGTAGAAAATTGGTTTTGCAATATTGTACACAATACTAAATAACCACATGATAAGAAGGACTGTAGCAACAATTAGCGCAATATCAAAAACCGTTCTCCAATATTTTTTGTAGAAAGATAACAAGTGGTAATCATCCTTTCAAAACATAGTATGTCAAGTAATCTATCAATGCTGTACTATTTTCTTACTGATCTTGCTAGTGAGAATTCGATGCAATTATGATACAATTAAAGTTAGTGCACTCGGTAAATATTATGTATTATATATTGACTATATCATTATTATAGTGAGGAAGACAATCATGGAGAACATATTAACTTGGGGATTTTATTTCATGACCTTCTACGCATTTATTCCAGGAATTTTAAGTAGAGTATTTGGTTATCAAGTATTTAAGAAGGGAAAAGCGAATCATGAAATCGCATTAACATTTGATGATGGACCTGATCCTATCTATACTGAACAGTTACTAGACTTATTGCAAAGATATGACGCAAAAGCAACATTCTTTGTAGTAGGGGTACATGCCAAGCAAAACCCCAAATTATTGGAAAGAATGAGAGATGAAGGCCATACGATAGGTGTTCATAATTACGAACATAAGACGAATTGGTTTATGAGACCGAAAACAGTCCGAAAGCATATTGAAATGACGAATGATATCATCGAAGAGGTAACTGGACAACGCTCGATCTATTACCGACCTCCTTGGGGGATTGTTAATTTATTTGACTATGGTAATGTATCACGCCTTAATATTATTTTATGGTCATCACTATTTGGCGATTGGTATAAAAAATTAGATGCAAAAATACTTGAAGAGCGATTAATGAAAAAACTCAATCCCGGTGAAGTGTTATTGCTTCATGATTGCGGAAGAACTTTCGGTGCAGATGTAGATGCTCCGCGTAAAATGCTTGTAGCTCTTGAAGTATTTCTCGAAGAAGCCACATTAAGAAATATGAAGATGGTAAACATAGAAAGCATGATCAAAGTGACAGAACATAATAACAAGAAAAATTTACCTAAAAGTAAAAAAATGATGGTTTCTTTGTGGTTAACTTGGGAAAAAGTATTTCATCAATTTATGAGATTGAAAGATATCAATTCAAATAATGGACCTATGTTCCATTATCGTTTGATCAAATATAAAGGAACACCGCTACCTTTGAATAATGGTGAAATGCTTTCGCAAGGTGATCAGATCGTTGAACTTCATTTTGATAATAAGAAGTTATCACAAATTGCATTTGCTTCGAAAAATCCTTTAGTTGTTGCAGTAAAGACAATTCGTGAAGTGGAACGCGCATTACCTGCTTTAGCACTGCAAATTACGGATGAGGCAAAGAATAATCCAATTAAAGCGATTCAAGGTATTACGATGATTAATCGAGGTGCTGATAAATTAGGATTTTCAATTCATGACATGCCTAAAGGAATATTTTTATCTAGCACAAAAATTTATTTGAAATGGTTGATGAAAGTACTAACACCAGCTCAAGCTGTTACAGCTAACCGTCAAGTTCGGGAGCATATTCAAGAAGAGCCAAGAATTTTACTGATGACGCTTGAGCGTCTTCAGCAATACATTCCACTGGATAGTGTGTACAATGTGGCCAAACAACAAGAGATCATTACTGCAAAGCAAGATATGGTAACATCGAATTAAGTATTGGTGGGATGAAAAAGATGTAGCGAATTACTCGCTACATCTTTTTTTGATTTCACTGAAATAGTGTCCGATGAAAATAAAGAATTAGACTGAACAATAACTCGGAAAATAAAGTGTTAGATTGTTGTGCCTCGTTAAGCTAAAGGGCAATTTAACGCAACTATCCTTGTTTGGAAACATAAGTACTTCTTGATCGTATTTGTAATAACCAGAAGAGAGATGTGATTAACTGAAAGTATATATAATAAATGAGGTGAGAACTTTGTCGTCAATTTTACAAATGATTTTTTCAATTAATTTTGCTCTCCTACTTTTGCATGAAATGGATGCGATAAGAGCTAAAGAATGGAAAATGTTTGCAATCCTTAAAAATATGGAAGATGAACGAGCATTCAATATATTTACAATCATGCACCTTCCACTATATACGGTTCTATTATATTCATTTGTTAGTCATCAAGTTTTGTCTTTCGTAATAATAGATGTGTTTTTAATTTTTCACTCAATTGCTCATTTATTCTTTGAGAAGCATCAAAATAATAATTTTAAGAATTTATACTCAAGATTAATTATTTATCCAATGGGCTTATTAGGGCTGTTACATCTGTTTGGACTAATTTATTTTTAAAATTCTTTCTTATCTTCGGCTTTTCTATATTGTGAAGGTTCTTGTGATGGTCCTTTGCACCTTTGTATTTACTTAATAATTGGTGGAAAGGATTAACCACGAACTTCGAAGTCATCGTGTAATCTCCGTAGTCGGTAAGCGTTCATGGCAAATTCGCGTAGCTCCTCAAGGATGGTATAATTCGCCCATGCACCTGCGAAAGCACCGATCCCAGGCATCATCTGCAGCATTTTCCGGAAATCAATGGCGTTGCGATACTCGATCTGAAATGACTCCCAGTCCATATTCTTGGCGTATTCAGCGTCGGAGAGCCATTGTTCCTTTTCAATATGCCAATGCTTGATGGAATCAAGCAACCTAACACGGTTTTCTGGCCCCGAAAACGTCATTTGAAATATCTTAAGAATGAATACACGCTCAGAGAAATGTTTGGTGTCATAACCATAAACATGCGCCAGCTCGAACAAAAATTTCATCTTGATTGCAATCAAAGCTGGAAAGTCTACCATGCTAAACATAATACCGCCTGCTCCAGTTCCTGCGCCTTCGGCAACCGCGACTTTTTGGTACAGGGCAAACAACTCTTTTGCTTTTTGATCGGCAGACTCCAGTTCCAAATTACGATGCACCTGACGGTTAGGAGTATATTCTGCTCCGAACAGTGCCGTACGCACGATCGATCTTATGGTGGTCGTAATGATGCTGTGTACCTTCGGGGGAATTAAATGATTAATTCGATTGCCGATTGTTTTCGAAGTTTTTTCTAGCCATCCCGGTGGTTTGAACATTTTTTGTTCCCAGTCGGCAACTTCCCTCTGTACTTTATGTTCGTAATTCATGATCAATCGCTCCTCCAAAAGACTTGGCTATATTGTAACGAATATCTCCATCATTTGGAACAGACTACGGGCAGGTAACGGACCTCGACTAAGGTCTAGTATCGCGCTGAAGATAGGTAAGCAGGAAATGTTTGACTCAAAGAACATTGTAAGCTAACGTAAGATGGTTCAGAGCATAATGCTATGGATGCTTAACAGGGAACATTAGCTCAATAAAACAGAGGTAATCTAGGACTTTATTTTCGACTGATAAATAGTAAGTTAAATTAGGCAAAAAAAAACCTGCTGATCGATGAAGATCAGCAGGTTTTTAAGTTTCTTATAATGGTAAAACTACATTTTCATTACAGCACCAGTATTAGCACTTGTAACTAGGTGTGCGTAACGAGCAAGGTAGCCACGTTTAATTTTTAATTCGAATCCAGGCCATGCAGCTTTACGAGCTTCAAACTCTTCATCGCTAATTAGAAGGTTCATCGTACGATTGTTCATATCGATTTCGATTTCATCACCATCGTTAACGAATGCGATTGGACCGCCATCAGCAGCTTCTGGAGAAACGTGACCGATAGAAATACCACGAGAAGCACCAGAGAAACGGCCGTCAGTAATAAGGGCAACTTTAGCACCAAGACCCATACCAACAATAGCAGAAGTTGGAGCAAGCATTTCAGGCATACCTGGACCGCCACGAGGTCCTTCGTAACGAATAACTACAACATGGCCTTCTTTAATTTTGCCTTGAGCTAGAGCTTCAAGACACTCATCTTGAGAGTTAAAGCAAATAGCAGGACCTTTATGATAGCCACCTACTGATTTGTCAACTGCACCTGTTTTGATAACTGATCCGTTAGGAGCAATGTTACCGAATAGGATAGCTAGTCCACCACGAACAGTATGTGGGTTATCGATTGTGTGGATAACATCCGTATCTAGAATTTCACAGCCTTCAACATTTTCACGAATCGTTTTACCTGATACAGATAAAGTATCGCCGTTGAATGCACCTTCTTTTTTCAATAATTCATGAATAATTGCACTAACACCACCAGCATTGTGTACATCTTCGATATGATAATCAGATGCTGGAGCGATTTTCGCTAAGTGAGGCACACGCTCAGCAATTTCGTTAATTTCTTCGATTGAATATTCAATGCCTGCTTCATGTGCGATAGCAAGTGTATGAAGTACTGTATTTGTAGAACCACCCATAGCCATATCAAGTGCAAAGGCATTGTCAATTGCTGCTTTTGTAACGATATCGCGAGGTTTACGGTCCATTTTAATTAATTCCATTAATTGACGAGCTGCTTGTTTAACAAATTCTTTACGTTCTGGAGCAACAGCAAGAATCGTACCGTTACCTGGAAGCGCAAGGCCAAGACCTTCAGCTAAACAGTTCATTGAGTTAGCTGTGAACATACCTGAACATGAACCACAAGTTGGACAACCATATGCTTCTAGCTCATAAAGTTGCTCATCATTGATAATACCAGATTGGTGAGCACCAACGCCTTCAAATACGCTTGTAAGTGAGATCGCACGACCATCAGATGTTCTACCAGCTTTCATCGGTCCACCACTAACTAGCATTGTTGGAATGTTAACGCGAAGTGCACCTAGAATCATACCAGGTGTGATTTTGTCACAGTTAGGAATACAAATCATCCCATCAAACCAGTGAGCATTAACAACTGTTTCTACGGAGTCAGCAATAATTTCACGGCTAGCAAGAGAATAACGCATACCGATGTGGCCCATTGCGATACCATCATCTACACCAATTGTGTTGAATTCGAAAGGAACGCCACCAGCTTCACGGATAGCTTCTTTAACTAATTTACCAAATTCCTGAAGATGCACGTGACCTGGAACAATATCAATATAAGAGTTACATACCGCTATAAATGGTTTGTCAAAATCCTCTTCTTTAACTCCGGCAGCACGAAGTAAACTACGATGTGGTGCACGGTCGAACCCTTTTTTAATCATATCAGAACGCATTCTTGTTTTTGCCATGTGGAAGTTCCTCCTTGTACGTTTACACTATAATGAAATAGTTAAATGTTATTATCATGCTAAATGCTCATATTTGTAATTTTAGCATACTCAATAGTACTTGGCTACAAAGTAATAACTGGATTATGAACCGAATTGCCCGCAGATTACGTATAATTTGGTATACTATGATGTGAAGTAATCGACATAATAGATTACTAGAGTTGGCATCAACATCATAAAAATGTGATTTTGAAAAGGGGATCGAAATGGAAAATCATTTTGAAAATAATAAAGAATTAATGAATAAGTTAGATGAATCTTTTCGTGAAATTAGAAGCATCATTAATACATACTGGGGAAAGTATAGTATATCTGGACTCGGAATAACTCATGCTCGAATGATGACACATCTTTCAGAAAATGGTCCAACAAAAGCATCACATATTGCGGACAAGCTATATATAACATGTGGAGCAGTGACTGGGTTATCTGATCGGCTAATTGAATTAGGATTTGTCACAAGAGAGAAAGATGCGAATGATCGCCGTGTTGTATTGTTGAAAATATCAGAATTAGGAGAAAAGCATGTAGAACAAATTAAAGCGGTACGGAAAAATTTGATGATTAATTTATTTAATGGTCTTTCTAGTGATGAAATGGAAAACGGAATGTATCTATTCAATAAAATGAAACAAAATATGGTAATTTTTAATGCTTCAGAAAAAGAATGAAAATGGATCTTTCGGTACAAATTACTATGTAAATAGTTGAAATAAGTCGAATTTCGGCACAAAATGTAATATTTTAGCAATGTAATCGCTATTTTATTTGTCATTTTTGTGACGTTTATTAATTATTACTTAAATTAACTCCGCAATTGTGTAAGATAAAGTAGTATTTTGTCGAATTTCTAAGGATGAGGAGAGAAACACACAGTGAAAAAGAGACTTACATTACTATTGTCAATGGTTCTAGTTATCGGATTATTGGCTGCATGTGGTAACAATGCTAATCAAGGGTCAAACAGTGCTAACAACGGTACTAACTCAGAGGGAACGGCGAATGGCAAAAAAGATGTTAAAATTGCTCTAGTTCTTCCTGAACAAATTGGTGTTAACCCATTCTTCGAACTAATGGATAAAGGTTTCAAAAAAGCTGGTGAAGACTTCGGTGTAACGATTAAAACTATGGAATCTTCTGATGCTAACGCTTTTGAACAAAACTTCCGCGCTGCAGTTGCAGAGGGATACGACATGATTATTACTGCTACTTATCAAGCTGAAGATGCACTAAGAAAAATCGCAGCTGAAAACCCAGATCTTCCAATTGCAATTATTGACCATGTCATTGAAGATGTACCTAACGTAAGAAGTGCTGCATTTATTGAAAACCAAGCTTCATTCCTACTAGGAGCTGCTGCTGGTCTTGTAACAGAATCCAACGTTGTTGGTAACGTTGTTGCTGTTGAAGGCGCACAAATGGATAAGTATACAATTGGTTTTGCTAAAGGTCTTGCTTACACAAATCCTGAAGCAAAAGTTCTAACTTCCTACGTAGGTAGTTATGTAGATTCTGCAAAATCTAAAGAGCTTGCACTTCAACAAAACGCTCAAGGTGCTGACTTTATCGCTGGTCTAGCTGCAGTTGGTGACTTCGGTATATTTGAAGCCGCAAAAGAAAAAGGTTTCTATGCATCAGGTCAAGACGTTGACCGTACTGTAATCGATCCTGAGCACGTAATCCTATCTCAACTTAAAGAAGTAGATACTGTTACTTACGATACAGTTAAACTTTTCGTTGAAGATAAATTCGACTTTGGAACTACTTTCTATGGTTTGGCTGAAGGCGGGGTAGGTCTTACTTTCGTAACAACAGAAAGTGAATCTCCGCGTAGTGAAAAACTTACTGAAGAAGATATCACTAAACTAAAAGAAATTGCTGAAGGTATCAAAGCTGGTACAATCGACACTTCTATTACAAAATAATATTTATTAATAAGTAGTTTGCCGGCTGCAGTAACTGCAGCCGGCTTAATTGTTTGAAAGGAGCTTCTGTATGCTGCTTGAGATGGACAGTATAACAAAGTCGTATGGCTCTGTAACTGCTAATCATAATGTTAATTTTAATTTGCGCAAAGGTGAAGTTCATGCGCTGATAGGTGAAAATGGTGCAGGTAAAACGACGTTGATGCGTATTTTGTATGGCATGGAGCGTCCGACAAGTGGTGAGATAAGAATTAATGGCAAAGCTGTAGCTTTTCATGATCCTACAGATGCTATTGGTCAAAACATCGGTATGGTGCATCAGCATTTTATGTTGTTCCCAGCATTTACGATTGCAGAGAACATCGTCATTGGTCGTGAGCCAACTAAAGGTTTGAAGTTTGATCGTAAAACAGCAATGGAAGAGACACTGAATTTATCTGAGCAGTACGGAATGCCTGTTAATCCTAAGCAAAAAGTTGCAGATTGTTCTCTAGGTATGCAACAACGAGTAGAAATATTGAAAGTGTTATATCAAGGTGCGGAAATAATTATTCTTGATGAACCAACAGGTGTATTAACACCTATAGAAGTAAAAGAGTTATTAATTTCGATTAAAAAACTTGCTGCTAGTGGTAAAAGTTTTATTATTATCAGTCATAAACTTAGTGAAATAATGGAAGTAGCTGATCGAATCACTGTTTTACGTGATGGTCATATTACTGGCACGGTAAATGCTACTGATACCAATGAAGAAGAGTTATCCAAGATGATGGTTGGACGTGAACTTGTAAAGCTTGAACGTCGCAAGCTTGAATATGGAGATCCAGTTATTGATGTACAATCACTTTCTATTAAAGGTGCTAAAGCAAAACCGTTATTAGATAATATTAATTTTAACGTGCGTGAAGGTGAGATCGTAGGTATAGCTGGAATATCTGGGAATGGTCAGTCAGAGCTACTTCAAGCAATTTCTGGATTAATACCTTATGATCAAGGAACTATCACCATACAAGGTATGAATGTAACCGGTGCTTCCGTTAAGCAAATTCGTGAAAGTGGACTTGCGCATATTCCTGAGGATCGATACCTATGGGGTGTGTCCAAAGATGCAACCGTTTCAGATAATGGAATAATGGGCCATTTGGAATCAACGAGTAAATACGGAATTCTTCAAGGTAAATTGATTCGTAATCTTGTATCCGAGTGGGTTCAAAGGTTTGGAATTAAAACAGGGTCATTGAGCACTAAAGCTCAATATTTATCTGGTGGTAATTTGCAAAAGCTAATTGTTGCACGTGAGCTTGCAAAGGAAACGCCTTTTCTAATTGCTGCTGAGCCAACTCGTGGAGTAGACGTTGGTGCTATGGAGATTATTCACGGTGAGTTATTGAAACGTCGTGATGAGAAAGCTGGTATTTTGCTAGTATCAAGCGAATTGACAGAAATTATGAAGCTTTCAGATCGAATTTTAGTTATGTATGAAGGTAAAATTGCTGGTGAATTAGACGCTACTGTAGCTACTGAAGAGCAAATTAGTCTACTAATGGCGGGAGGGAAAGCTGTTGGATAAGATGAAAAGTAGTTTGCAGTCCCTATTACAGCCTTTAATTGCAATAGTTGCAGGTCTTTTGGTTGGTGCAATTGCAATTGTAATCGTTGATGGGAATATTGTAGAGACGTACCGTGAAATGTGGAACGGTGCATTCGGTAATTTTTATTTCTTTACGAGTACATTAGCTCGTGCAACACCAATTATTTTAGTTGGTCTAGGTGCATCATTAGCATTCAAAGCAGGATTTTTTAATATGGGTTCCGAGGGTCAGATGGTTCTAGGAGCATTAACTGCTGCAATAACAGCAGTTTACATTCCAGGACCTGGTTGGTTCAAAGCGATTGCAGCTATTATCGCAGCTATGATTGTAGCTGGTCTTTGGTCTGCTCTCGCAGGTTGGCTCGATTCAAGGTTTGGTATGAATTTATTAATTACAACGCTATTACTTAATTATATCGCATCACTATTTGCAGGTTATATGGTTGCATATCCATTCAAAGATAGTACAACTAACTCAGCGCTGTCGCAGACGCAAATGATTGATAAATCGGTATTTTTTCCGAAGTTATTTTCAGGTATGACACTGCATATCGGTTTTGTCATCGCAATCGTTGCGACAATTGGATTATTTTTATTCATTAAGTATACGAAAAAAGGATACGAAATTCGTATGCTAGGTGGTAATCCGCTGTTTGCAAGCTATGGTGGTGTAAGTCGCGGGCGTTTGATGGTAGCTAGTATGCTGATAAGCGGTGCTTTTGCAGGTCTTGCTGGCGCATCCGATGTGTTAGGTACTTCATATCGTTATCTTGATGGTTCACTAGTCGCTGCTAATTATGCGTGGACTGGTATCATGGCGACATTGCTAGCTAATTCGAACCCTATTGGTACAGCAATTGCTGCTCTTTTCCTCGCTGCACTGCAGACTGGTGGTATGGGGATGGAGCGTAATACTGATGTTCCATTAGAAGTATCTAGTATTATCCAAGCTGTATTAATATTGTTTATAACAGCGAAATTTACAATGTCATTCATTAAACGCAAGAAAGCGGGGGCGAAAGATGGATCAACTAATTGATGTTTCCTTATTCGCTGCAGCTCTACGTATGATTACACCGATTTTGCTTGCAGCTTTAGGTGGAGCAATATGCGCACGAGTTGGACTATTTAATGTTGGTTTAGAAGGTCTAATCTTAGTAGGTGCATTTTCCGCTATTCTTGGAAATTATTTAACAGGAAGCATTACAATGGCTATCTTATTCGCTATCGGTTGTTCACTGTTATTCGCACTACTCTTTGCCTATATGAGTATTAATTTACAGTCAAATGTAATTGTTGTAGGTATTGCTATTAACTTCTTAGCAGCTGGACTAACGACGTTTGCCCTGCGTGCTATTTTCAATGTAAAGGGAGCATATTACGACAAAGATATGCAGGGACTACCTAAGATTGATATTCCTTTAATAAAGGATATTCCATGGTTAGGTGATGTTATTTCTGGTCAATCCATTCTTGTGTATGTATCCATCATTATCGTAATTTTATTGCAAATATACTTGTACAAAACGGTGTCAGGTTTCCGACTGCTTGCAGCAGGTGAAAACCCAACTGCGGCTCGTAGTATTGGCTTACCAGTTCGTAAAATTCAATACCTTGCAGTATTGCTATGTGGTGCGCTTTGTGGCCTTGCAGGTGCACAGTTGTCTCTTGGTAATGTAACGATGTTTACGGAAGGTATGACTAGCGGCCGTGGTTTTATCGCACTAGTAGCAACGATGCTAGGTCAATCTAATCCGATTGGTGTAGCTGGGGCGAGTGTATTGTTTGGTTTTATGGAGGCATTGAGCTATCGTTTGCAAAACTTCTCTATTCCATCAAATCTTTCAGCAATGCTTCCGTTTGTAGTAACCATTATTGCGATGATTTTCTTCAAAAATAATGGATACAAAGATGATGCTAAAAAGTCTAACGGAAGTTCACGCTAACGTTTAAGTTGGAGCTTGAGCTTTCGAAGTGCTATTCTTTACGAAGAAGTTGAATTAGAAAGACCAGAAAAGTTGTCTTATGCTTCCGATGTACTTTTCATTTACTGAAAGTATATCTACGAAGTTATGAAAAGTTTTAGGAGGTCGTCGATTTGCATAAGAAAGCGGAACGTCTGAAAAAAGTTAAAGCTCCATTAGCTGCTAAAGTACCACCGGAACTTCAGCATCGTGTACCTCCTGGACAAACAGTTACAGATCGTTTTCCAATTCTTCACGAAGGTGAAGTGCCACAGTATGATATGTCCACTTGGAGTATCAAAACATTTGGCGAAGTTGATAAGATTTGTAGTTTTAGCTTTGATGAGTTAATGAAATTACCTCAAACTGAGATCACGTGTGATATTCATTGTGTAACACGTTGGTCTAAACTTGATACAACTTGGGTTGGTATTAAGTTTACAGACTTGTTACCGTTGCTAGGTGTTAAAGCTGAAGCAAAATACGTAATGATTCATGGGGAAAATGATTATACTGCTAATATTCCATTGGAGGATTTGATGCGTGACAATATATTGTTAGCACATACTTTTGATGGAGAACCACTTACTGAAAAGCATGGTGGGCCCTTGCGTATGGTCATTCCACATCTCTACTTCTGGAAGAGTGTGAAATGGATTACTGGATTTGAATTTATGGTTGAAGATCACCCAGGTTTCTGGGAACAAAACGGGTTTCATAATTATGCAGAACCATTTGCCGAACAACGTTTCTCTGGAGATGGTTTTGATCTACCAGAAGATGAGTGGCATGGGAAGGAGTTTGACTAAATGTTTTTATCTATTCTTGAAGTTAATTCAGAGCAACTGCCAGGTCTTGCTATCGTATGTGGAGATCCACGTCGTGCGAAGAAAATTGCAGACATGCTAACTGATTCGGTTGAGCTATCATTCGCTCGTGAATATCGTACGTTTGTTGGTTCATATAAAGGGGTTCAATTAGCTGTAGTAAGTCATGGTGTAGGTTGCCCTGGTGCTGCAGTATGTTTCGAAGAGCTAATTAAAGGTGGCGTCCATACGATTATTCGTGTAGGTACAGCAGGTTCTTATTCTGCTGATCATCCTGCAGGAAGTTTGATCGTAAGTACTGGTACGATTCGTACAGATGGATTAACTAAACAATTAGTGCCAGATGGTTTCCCTGCTATTGGCGACAGCGAAGTTGTTAATGCACTTTTCGCTTCTGCACAGGAACAAGGTGGAGTTGTGAAGAAAGGTATTACCGTAACTCTTGATGTATTCTTCAACGGACCAGTAGAAATACCTCACAAGCTATATAAAGCTTCTGGAGCACTTGCGGTAGAGATGGAGATCTCTTCATTGTATGTCATAGCTGCTCTTCGTGGCATTCGTGCTGGTGCAATTGTAGCACTTGATGGCTATGCGGATTCTGATCTGGCAGAAGGTTATGACCCACATACAAACGTAGTAAGTGATGCTGTTGAACGTGAAATTAAAGCAGCACTTGAAGCTATGGTGAAATTAGCTTAAATATACGATACATGAGTTAGTTATCATGTTCGATCAAATAAATAGGGAACTTCATGGAAGATCATGAAGTTCCCTATTTGTATTAAACTATTACAAGATATAGAGTTTTCTATAACTCCAATCATAGATAATAAATAATTTAATTTTTACTCCGTTCGTACTTAATAGTTATTCTTAATTAATTGAGTCGTACATAGGTAATCGCTAACAAATTGGTGTCTTCCATTGAACGATGAGAAATAACTATGTTTGTTCCAGAAGCTAGTTCTACAAAAAATTCACTTCTATCCTTTTGTCTGATAATGCCTTCCTGGATGAAATAGTAATGTTGAATTAGCCCAGAATATTTCAGTCTTGTTAACTCTCTTTCATAGAAGGATTGAAAGTCACTTTCACCTACATAAGTAGTATAAAAGGGTGAACAAGCATCTTCTTTTGCCTGTATTACAGTTCGATCGGGCAGAAGAATTGTAATATCCTTAAGCTCGTCTTCATATTCACAAGAGTAACTTTCACTCGAGAAAAGATAGCTCTTCACATAACTATTGAACGAAACGCTCCAAAAGTATGTCTGACAGTGGATGAAAATAGGAATAGCAATGATAAGGGAAATTATATATACTCGTTTGTAACTTTTTGTTTTAATTACGATCAGCAGAATACTTATCGCGATTACTAAACCGATTGAATACAAAATGTAGTGCAAATTTCCAGCCATAGACTCATCCCTTCGACAACTTAGTAACGATTTATGAATAAGAAGTATATCACTAATAAATTACTATAAAATTAAGAATTACGGTGACAATTAACTCTAAATGTTCTCATCGAGATATAACTTAATGGTAGACTTAGCAAAAGATTATATCGTTGCATGATTTATTTTTCGGCTTGCAAAACCGTTTCTGTGATACACTGAGATGGTTGGAAAGTCATTACATACAAGGGAGAGAATCTGCATGTCACAGGGAAGCCTCATTGCTAGAATAAGGCAGTATTTCACGAATGATTCCCTACCACCGGACCTTAAGCTTAGTAAAGATGCTGTAGTATCACTTACTATCCATGCTTTTTTTCAATTCGGAGCATCGATGTCAGGGTTATTCCTCAATTTGTACTTGTGGAGGCTGACAGGAGACTTTACAATTAATGCGGTGTATAACATGATCAACTTTGCGATTACACCAATTGCCTTTGCTATCGGTGGATTAATTGCGAAGAAACATGATCGAATGGTAGTATATCGACTCGGTATATCATTTTTCGCAGTCTTCTATTTACTAGTTATATTAACTGGAGAAGCAGTACCACAATATTACATTATTTTTGCCTTATTGAATGGTATTGCAGGTGGATTTTATTGGACGGGGTATTTGGTTTTACAATATGATGTATCAACAGAGCGTAACCGTATCCGTTATCTAGCTATTAATACAATTACGTTTAATCTAGCCGGTTTGGCAGGACCTGCATTAGCTGGACTTATTATTCATCAGATGGATGGGTTGCAAGGGTATATACTAATATTCGTCTTCGCTTTTCTTATGTTTGTATTAGCAGCTATCATTAGTATGAAAATAAAAGCTACGATAAATCATCACCGTACTTATTATTTAAAATATGTAGGTATTGTTATGAAAAAACATCTTAACTGGACAGCAGGTTTATTCAGCTTCTTGTTCTTAGGATTGTTTCAAGGGGTTATGCTTTTCTTGCCGAATATTATGTTGTTCAGAGCATTAGATCGAGAGGATTGGGTAGGTTATTTTCTTGTTTTGTTCTCAGCGATTACAGTAGTGATGGGGTACATTATATCCAAAACTGCCAAAGAAGAATATATAAGGAAATATATTTTCTTCTCAACATGTGGAGTCGTTATCGGAGCATTTCTACTATTGATTGAAGTTAAATTATGGTCAGTCGTTATTTTTATGATAATATACTCCATTTGTACACCATTAATTACAAACTCTTTAACTTCGCATTTCTACAGATCTATTACTGCATTGCCTCTAAAGGGTCAATTGAAGGTAGAAGCTGTTGTAATGCGGGAATTATTTCTTAACATTGGACGGGTCTGTGCAATTATTTTATTAATTGTTTTTGCTAGTGATCTTGATTCGATTTGGTTACCAATTATAATAATATTAATGGCTACTGCACAGTTTTTAATACTAGTATGCATAAGAAAAGAGTCTAACAAGGTAGTTCCAATAAGCTCTAGTTCGAAAAGAAGTCTTTGATATCAAAGTAGCCCTTGCGGTTTATTCAGCATCGAAGATGAAGCAACTTCGAAAGTGACATAAGCTTCCTATGTATGTGTCTTATATAAATATTGTAGGTACTCATATACCTCATATGCATAATAAAAAGCTGAAAAGCTGAATGTAACTAAGCAAGGCTGGAATTAACCAGATACTTTACTTGTACATTCAGCTTTCTCATTTATAGACGTTTCCGACGGAATAGAACAATGATGCCTGTTCCAATTAATATTGAAATAACACTGAATAATGTTGTTAGAGCATGCTCTTGTTTCGATTCGATTGAAATAGTAGGCACTGCATTTGACGGGTTAGCATTCATGTTACCGCCCATTTGGAATTGGCCTATATTACCTTGACCACGATTTCCGCCTTGTCCACCCAAATTCATTCCACCGGCATTATCATTATTTGCCATACGTTCAAGCATAGTAAGAGCGTCATCGATAGATATACCATCAGGAAGTGGGAAGTCGGTTGCATTTGCGGTTCCATCTTTAATACCTTGTAGAACAGTTTTTGCTTCCTCAAGATTCATTCCGTTAAGAAGATCCATTGCACCACCACCGAAGTTCATACCATCAGGAGGTGTCATAGCACCATCAGTATTAGTACCTTGCCCACCGAAGTTCATACCATCAGGAGGAGCCATAGCACCATCAGTATTAAGGCCTTGCCCACCGAAGTTCATAGCATCAGGAGGAGCCATTGCACCATCGGCGTTGTCACCGCGTCCGCCAAAGTTCATCATCCCGCCACCACCACCATTGCCTGGACCAGAAGAGGCTGAACCTGAGCCATCACCAGCAGATTCGATTTCACCACTTAATTGTTTGGAAATTGAATCTATTTGAGTGTCCACGAAAGTTAATAATGATGTTACGCCTTTTTCATACTCTTCATAACTAACAAAAGCAGTAGGATCAGCAGCAACAGCATCACTTATCAAAGCTTGAATTTCTTGCACTCTCGCTGCAAACTTTCCACTAGTGAATTCCGTCTCTATTAGATCGTTAATTATCGTATGATATTGTTCACGATAGGTGTCACTTGCAATAAGATTAGCAATTAGTGGCCTAGTACTCAGAGCAACACCGGTAGGTTCATCAATAAGAATACCAGAACCACCAAAACCACCAAATGCCATATTCATATCCCATGGAATAATGGTAAATATGCCATTTGTCTCATATAAATAATAATTGTGTTTAAAATTGCCAGCGTAGCTATCGAGATTAGCGGTAACCGTATTGAGAGCTATAAATTTTAATGCTGATGTAACATCGAGCACCTCTTCATAATTATCACTATTGTTAAGAACATCCGTCATATGAAGGAGTGCCGCTTCGTCTGCTTTGCCATACTTCACATCAAGACCAGTGTATTCTGCGAACGTAGCTAGATCGGTTAAGTCTGCACCAGTACCACCATTAGATTTATACAATGTACCTGAACTACCCTCAAGCTCTCGCTCGATAAAGGCGCTATTCATTTGCTCGACTGCTGTATATAACCCCCAAAGTTCTCCATTAATATACACATTTACGAAAGAATACTTAGGAGTAGGGATTCCCATATTTTCAGCGATTTCATAAGCAAGAAATTCACGCATATACGAGGCATCACTAAAATTATTATTAAGATTGATCGTTGTAATACCTTCAATATTTTGTGTAACGTATTCATCAAGTGATAACTTGAAACTATAACGCTCCGAATCTGTCATCCTAGCTACGGATGATAGACTTGAATTTCCTTTCGTCCGGAATCCAACATTGTCTAATTGCTTGCCGTTATATGCAACATTTGCAGAATGGTATACTTCAGCTGTTGGATCATCAAGAATTTCTTGAAATGCAGTTTCATCAATCGTTATTTCGACTGAAACGATTTCGTTTTTAGGAAAATAGATCGTGTCTAATTTACTAGTGGAAGCTACTCCATTATCCTTATTAGAGGAACTTGAACTAGAGCATCCACTAATAAGACTTAACATAAGGAATAGACTGATGGTTATTAACATTGATTTGGATGATGTTAATCTCATATCGTCCTCCTAAATTAAGATACGTAATCGCCGTTGTAGCTAATCAATACGGCTGTTTGTACGCCAGGAATAGCAGCTAAATTGTTAACGAAAGAACCAGTTTTTTCTTTGAGACGTATTTCAAACGTAACTTCAATATTGCCAGGAGTAACTGTTTTTTGTTTAACATTGAATTTTTTGACTTCAGCTGAAATCTTAGCTTGCGCTTGTTGTTCTGCTGTATCATGATCACAATTAACAACAAGTAAATAAGGAGTTTCTGTAGAGCCACCTTTAATGAAGAAGAACAAGATTAAACCAATAACGAGTGAGCCGATAATCGCTAAAGTATAGAAACCAGCACCTGTAACGATACCTGCTACTGCCGCCCAGAATAAGAAGATCAAGTCTGTAGGGTCTTTAATTGGCGTTCTAAAACGTACAATGGACAACGCACCAACCATACCAAGTGATAGTACTAGATTAGAGTTTATAGCAATAATTACAGTCGCTGTAATCATCGTCATTCCGATAAGTGCAACGTTAAAGCTTTTTGAGTACAAAATACCGCTAAAAATACGGCGATATAAGAAATAGATAAATAGTCCAACGATGAAAGAAATAGCTAGTGAGATAATAATTTGACTGATTGCAATATCTGTACCGAAGCTATCTAGCACAGAATTTTTAATTATATCTGTAAATGAGTTACTGGTCGTATTCGTAGCTACTGCTGCCGAAGTTACTGTGTTTGTTGTTTCCATTAATAATCCTCCCAATTGTTTGCTTTATTGTATTTGCGGCAAATAACGTATTTTGATGCTGAAGTTCGATTAACGCCTTCAAGTTGTAATGCTGCTTGTATCGCTTGCGGTAAATATTCGTCATATTTAATTTCTAAAATGATTCTTTCGTCATCTAGCGCAGGTATTGGTTTTAGGTTAGGATCAAAAATATCGATATTGTTTAATCCTGTTCGTAATTGCTTGTCGAATGTAATGCGAACATTCCCATGACGAGATACATAAGGTTCTCGGATATAATCCACAATGACGACGGGTCGAAGTAATTGATTCTTCATCTGACTGTAGATTTCAAGTAGTAGCGGCTTGTTACCCTCTCTTAACACTTCATAATTTCCTGCAATAATCTGATCGTACATTGCTCTTGTAATAGGCTCTTTTACTTTGGCAATGTAATCACGATATTTTATTTTTTTCTCGAAGTGAATGACATTATCGCTTTTGTTATAGATTCTAATTCGATATTTGGCGCGATCGCGAATGCCGCCTAACTTCTCGTGCAATGCTGTATTTTGAATATCATCAAAGTACAAACTGCGAATATGATATTCGCCTTCTTTAGACACATGCTGGTCTAATTGTAAAATGCCTTTTAATTTCTGAGTAATAATGAAACGTTGATGAGGACTAATATAATATTTGAACTCATTGCGATATTTTAACGATTGGCTCATGGTACACCTCATTTCTATTTCGTAGTTATCAATGTATATTTGTATTGTAAATTCGAATGCTTATACGAAAATGAATAGTAACTGAAAGTAGGCTGAATGCTTGTCAATAGTGTTTTGTGTTAAACTTTTGTAAACAAAATGAAAGTAGGTGGTATTACTTGCAGAAAAGTAAAGTTGGAATAGTAATCATAATCGCGATTATGTTGGTAGGTATTGGCGTTGCAGAGTATTGGAAAAAAACTGATCATGAGAAGCCTTATGGAATAACCATCTCAATAATAGATAATACAACGCGTATTATAAGTTGGAGTTCTGCACAATTAGAAGTTCAACCTTATATAGAGTGGATTAGTAGTACGGAATATGACTCATGGAATTCAGATAATGTGATCACAACGATGGCATCCGTAAAAGAATATAATAACATCAATGATGAGACCTATTATCGCTATTCTGCACAATTAGATGGACTAGCTGAAAATGCAAGCTATACGTATCGTGTTGGTGGAGAGAACAAGAAGTTGCGAAGTGACAATGCGATATTTAACATCCATCAAGCTGATCTAGAACAATTTTCCTTCATTCACGTAACTGATTCTCAAGGAGAGACTGAAAATGATTTTAAGGTGTGGGGACAAACATTACAGAAAGCGATAACTACAATGCCAGAAGCACAATTTATTGTGCATAGCGGTGATATGACGGAAGATCCGAATATTGAACAAGAGTGGAAATGGTTTTTCCAATTTAGTAAGTCACTAATGGGGCTGCCATTCATGCCAACAACAGGAAATCATGAACAATTGAATGATGAGTCTACAAGTTATCATTCGCATTTTACGATGCCTTTGAATGGTGCTAAAGGGCTTATTCCAGAGACGAGTTATTATTTCGAATATAGTAATATGCTTTATATTAGTATGAATACAGAAGGGGACATCGATGAACAAACGAGTTGGTTAGAACAAGTGTTAGAGAAACATCCACAGAAATGGATTGTCGTTTCAATGCACCGAGGCGTATACGGTGGTAGTCGCTTTAATGAGGCCGATGATTGGGTGCAATTATTTGATAAGTATGGTGTTCAACTTGTGTTACAAGGACATAACCATGAGTACTCGAGAAGTTTTCCTCTGATCGACGGTGAGGTTGTTGAAGATCAATCGAATACCATAACTGAAGGTACGGTATATGTAACGATGAACGCTTCAGGTACGAAGTTTAATGAAAAGAAAAAGGATAAGAAATATCAAGCCGTTCATTTCCAAAATAATTTACAAATGTTTGGTACGGTATCGCTCTCTTCAACTGAACTAATATATAATGCTTATGATGTTAATGGAGACTTACTTGATACATTTACGATTAAGCAATAATAATTAAAAGCGCAAGATGATCTATGAAATGCATAGACATCTTGCGCTTTTTGTTCAAAGATAATAAATTAGTGGACAGAGAAAATATAGTGTTAGACTCAGAAATAAAGTGTAGGGCTGTCATGTCCTATATTACTCTCTAAAAGTTATTACGTTGACAAAAAAGACAGCAGTAATCTAAGGCTACCGCTGTCTTTTTTGTAGGATCCTGAATAATACTAATTTTAAGGGATCTATCGTTTTTTATAATTAATAGGCTTCTGGAACAGAAAATCTAGTCTAACGATTTACAGAGCATAATAATAAAGCTCGTACCAATTCCTAATTCACTTATTACATCAATCGTACCTTTGTGACCATCAATAATAGACTTAGAAATCGAAAGACCGAGTCCAGCACCGCCAGAAGCACGTGACCTAGCTTGATCAACACGGAAAAATCGTTGGAATAATTGAGGGAGATGCTCTTTGGAAATGCCTATCCCATTGTCTGTAATTATTAACTTAACATGCTCGTCTGTTTCAGATAACGTTATCGTAATCTCACCTGATTGTGAGTCTGTATGCTGAATAGCATTTTGCATAAGATTAAGAATGACTTGCTTGATTTGATTTTTATTTCCTTCTAGATAGATACTAGAGTTCGGAATTGTTGTTATCGATACTTTACGTTCCTCGGCCATCATCTCAAGCTGCATTTTCATGTTATCTAGCAACTTAGCTAGATTGAATTTCTCAAAAGAGTGAATGGTCTGTTCCGTAGTAATATCTAACTTAGCAAGTTGTAACAAATTTTCGACTAACATAGTCATCCGTTTAGACTCTTGTTCCATTGTCTTTAGAGAAGACACAAGATGTGTTTTGTTGTTCATTGCTCCTCTTTGCAGCACCTCAATAAACCCGAATATAGATGTTATCGGTGTTCTAAGTTCATGGGAGGCATCAGCAATAAATTGTCTCATTCGTTCATTACTTTGTCGTTCAAGCTCGAAAGCGTGATCAATTCTTTCAAGCATATTGTTATAAGCAAATGATAATTGATCAATTTCGTATTGTTTTTGATTCACTGGTAATTTCTCTGATAAGTTTCCGGCATTCGTTCTTTCCACAACATCAATAACATTCGTCAGGGGGTTTAACGTTTTTCGCAAACTTGGAAGTAACAATAGAAATCCAGTTAGCAATGCCACAATAGCAGCAACGACATAAATAGTTAACTGCGTATATAATTGTTTGTGCAACGAGTCTAGCTCGATACTTACTTGTAAAATACCATTATCACGATTAGCATTATTACGATGAAAGACAACCATCTTATCTGCGCCATCACTGTCAGCATAAATATAATATTTTTCAAGTTGATGTAATTTGCTAGCTTCTAAGATGTGTGCGTAATCCTCAATACTAATCATTGGAGAAAGTTCATCTTGATCATCAGATATTATTGATACGCTACCATCGGGTTTAATATAGCTAACTTCCATCCCTGGCTGAAACATAATTGGTCCAATTGGGGTTCGTTCACTATCATCTCTACGTCTTGTTAATTCGCCATTCTGCTTGAGGAACGATGGATCCGGTGGCCATGCCATCATTTGTGAGTGAATAGCATCAGCACGATTCTCATATAGAAAATCTTTCATAAAGGTGTACTGTAATATACCAATAAGCAGAAATAGAATCGCAATTATTATTAATGTAGTTGTAATTAATTGTCCACGTAAAGAATGTAAAAAATATTTTTTTGTTTGCATTACACATCCATCCTATAGCCAGCGCCTCGAAGGGTGCGAATGATTCGATGTTCTTTATCTCCCAACTTTTCACGAATGGAACGAACATACACTTCTACTATGTTTTGTTCTCCTCCAAAATCGTAGCCCCATACTTTATCTAATATAATGGATTTACTTATTACAGCTCCATTATGTAAAAGTAGTAATCTAAGTATTTCATATTCTGTTGGCGAAAGTTCCAACACCTGTTCATCGAATGTAATCTCTTTACGACGATCATCAAGAATAAATAGCCCATATCGAACTTCGGCCAATAAATTAGGGAACTGATTACGTACACGCGCATGAATACGGGCGATCAATTCGCTGAAACTAAAAGGCTTAATTAAATAATCATCAGCACCTAATGTAAATCCATTTACACGATCTTCAATATCATCTTTGGCAGTCAGCATAATGATTGCAATTTCATTGCCCTTTTCTTTCAACGTTTTACATACATCAAACCCATTCATAACTGGCATCATCACATCAAGGATGACAACATGTGGCTTAAATTGTTCGTATTTTTCAATTGCGTGCAGACCGTTGCTAGCTGTTTCGATAGTTGCGCCTTCATTCATCAATCCTAATTCTAAAAACTGAAGGATACTTTCCTCATCATCAACTAATAGTATTTTAATTCCATTCAAATTACTCATATATAACGTCCTTTCTAGGCTAACGCATTAAGTTGATTAAGATAGTGTGGCTGATTTGTCGAAAAAAGGATAAAATAATAAGATAATGATCGTATGGACGATCGAAACATCTAAGGAGTCCTGCTATGAGAACATGGAGTTTACGTCAAAGTGTTAATTTATCAATTGCATTATCATTCATTGGTTTGTTAGTCGTTTTCCCGTTGCAACAAACATTTGTAGGTGGGCTACTTTTCGCAGCTTTTTGTGCTGCAACGATTGGTGGGCTAGCCGATTCTTTTGCCGTAAGTGCACTATTTGGGCAACCTTTGAAAGTAAGGTGGCCAAACTGGTTAGGTACAAATATTATAGCTCGAAATCGAGATCGATTAATAGATGAACTCGTTGATATGGTAGAGCATGAGTTACTTTCAACAGAAATGATTGTGAAGCAGCTTAAGCAATATGATGCTGCTACAGTTATAGTACATTATGTTGAAAGTAAGGAAGGGAATCAAGCGATCAAAGATCTGATTCGTCAATTACTAGCTGATCTGTTGAAAGTAAGTAATCCTGCGGTATTAAGCTTATCTTTAAATCGACTTATTAATCAAGGGCTACAACATAGCAAGCTTACGCCGATCATACAACAGTTTATAACTTGGAGCGTGAAAGAAAAGTACGATCATATGCTTATAGCTGCAGTTTCCAAACAATTACGAAAACTGCTGGAAAAGCCGGGTGTTAAACAGTTTTTACATGAATTTATCGCTACCGCATTGAGATCTTACGAACAGAATAAAAAGGGTAGGCAATTCGTAAATGGGGTGGCTGGATTGAATGCAGATGAGCTAACTGAAAAGTTGCTGAAAATAGCAGACGATCTACTACTTGCCATTCAGAATGAAGATCATCCACTTCAGAAAAAGCTCCAATTATATATCGTGCGGTTTAGTAATAGACTTCAAGAAGATGAAGTCTATGCCACAGAAATATCGAGAAAAATCGAAGTGTTATTTGAAAAGTTAACGTCATCATTGTTAACAAAGGATACGATTTCTAATTTAATGACCCAATTACGAGATCAGCTTGATTCATCGGCGAATGAGCATGAAGAAGGTGCCTTAGCGAATTGGCTTGATACTAAAGTTGAAGAATTACTACTTTCGCTAAGGTTTCGTCAACAATTACTGGAACAGTTTAATCATTATGTAAGAAATGCACTAATGCAGTTTGTGGAGCGCAATCAAACATATGTTGGACAATTAGTTCGGACCAAGTTGGAACAATTTGATGTAGAGCAATTAATCGCGCTCGTGCAGGAAAAAACTGCAAAAGATCTACAGTATATTCGATTGAATGGTACTGCAGTAGGGTCATTGATTGGTGTTCTCCTATATCTAATTCAGTATAGTTTAGGGGGAATGCTATCATGAATATGCGTCGTAGAGCCAATATTAGCTTGTTGTTATTAGCGATTTTATTCGTTATATCGCTTATTCTGAAATGGACGCTTGATCATCCTTGGTGGTGTGAAATGTTACTATTCGTTGCCGAAGCTGGAATGGTAGGTGCATTAGCAGATTGGTTTGCCGTTTCGGCATTGTTCCGGCATCCACTTGGAATGAAATGGATTCCCCATACTGCTATTGTTCCCAAAAATCGTGATAAATTAATCGACGGTGTTGTATATCTAGTAGAAGAACAGCTCTTAAACAAAGAAATGATTGAACAACAACTGAGCAAGATGAAAATATCAGAGATTCTAATCTCTTTGGTGGATCGCAAATGGGATAGTAAAAGTTCAGAACAATGGATACAGCAATTACTTTCTAAAGTAGTTAGTTCTGTGCAAAGTGAGAAGTTAGCAACTAGTATTGCTGATAAAATAAAGAAGAAGATTGAGGGAGCTCCAGCTTCATCTTACATTGGTAAAGGACTTTCCTATGCACTCGAGAAGCATTATGATCAATTTATCATTGAGAAACTAATCGAGCTAGCCCAAGATAGAGTTCAACAACCTGATGTGAAACCTGCGATAAAGGCGCTATTAGAGCAGGAAAAAGATAAAGCACTGGAGAAAAACGGTGGGGGATGGTTAGCTAAAACATTGTTTTCATTTGCTGAAGCAGCAAATGCCGTTAATTTTGATGATGCTGCAGATGTGCTATATCGTGATGTCGTATTATTGCTAGTCCAATTAAAAAATCCACAGCATGAACTGCGTGTGATGTTGTCGGAGCAATTGCACAATCTAGCGCAGCAACTACAAGAAGCTGACGAAGATGTTGCAACGGTAATAGAACAGTGGAAGCAACAATTACTGCAGGAATTAACGATTTCTCCATTGTTACAACAATTAATCGAATATATTCAAAGTCAATTAAGTGGTGTAAACGAAGAACAAAAAGTACCATACCCACAATTACAGAAATGGTTAATTAGATTGGTGAGATCTTATTGGGAGTGGTTCAAAACAGATGTACAATCCCAACAATTACTAGAATCGAAGCTAAAGCATTTTCTAAGTCATCTTATTGAACATGAGCATGCAGTCATAGGAAAAATCGTACGATCAACACTAGATACATTTTCTGAAGAGCGCTTGGTTGAATTTGTGGAAGATAAAGTCGATATCGATTTACAACGAATCCGTGTCAATGGTGCATTAATTGGTGCCTCCATAGGTGCCGTACTGTACATGTTACTTCATGGGGTATATGAACCACTTCTTAACTATATGGGGATTATTTCATAGTCATATGCTCAGCATTATATTCATATCATGTTCTGTAAGGGGATGATGATATGAAAAGCGAAGTCAGCCGATATTATCAATTGAAGCAAAAGCAAAAGTTAATTGAACAGGAATTAGCTCAATTGAAAGAACAGATATTGGCTAAAATGCGGGAAGAAAATAGTTCGGAGCAAATTATTGGTAGCTATAAAGTGAAATTGGTTACATCTGAGCGTAAAGAATATCAGGAGAATTTACTGTTTAATGCTTTACCAGATCCTGAACTTTGGCGTATGTTATCTAAACCAGATCAAGGGAAAATAACGGGACTCATTAAAGTCGGAGCTATTCAAGAAGATCAGCTTAGAGAGACGTACACAGTTCGTCAACAAATCGCTTTGATTATTGATAAGAAATAGTTTACCTAATCCACAATAGAATACAATTCAAAAGCGAGTAGAAGATGGTGTATTCCATTTTCTACTCGCTTTTTCGTCGTCTTTGCGAGGATAGGGTAGAGAAATGTTGGATCAAAGGTGAAATATGTTGGTTAATTGCATACGGTTTTTACTATATTACAGACAACTTTCCATCCCTCCATAAATGAAATAAAGAATAAAATAAATTCATTAGATATTAGTAAGCGCTTACTAAATGGCTTCCGATGATAATTTTCAGCATAAAGGAGTATAGAATGTAGTCCATGAAAAGTTTAGTATATGCTTCCGATGTTACTTTTCATCACCAAGGAAGTGTGGCACGCAGTTCATGAAAAGTTTTAGGAGGGTAACTATGAATCCTGCACTTGAAAGTAAACCGGTTCGAAAAAAGTTTACAATAAGCACAAAGTATCGCTTATTGCTGTATGCATCACCATTTTTGATATTAGTTTTTGTTTTTAGTTATTTCCCACTTTACGGTTGGACGTATGCCTTCTTCAATTATCGTGTTGGCTTTCCGTTACTGGACACGGAGTTTGTTGGTTTTAAATGGTTTACCTCCATTATAAACAATGAATTTCAATTAAAAGAAGTTACAAGAGTTATGAAGAATACATTCGGTATTAGTACTTTAGGACTTCTATCGTCAATTTTACCTGTTATCTTCGCAGTGTTACTGGTTGAGATTAGGACAAATTGGTATAAGCGCCTTGTACAGACGTTAACAACATTACCTAACTTTATTAGCTGGGTACTTGTGTATGCGATCGCATTCATGTTGTTTTCAGTAGATAACGGAATTGTTAATAAGTTAATGATTCAACTAGGCTTTCAAGAAAAAGCTATTAATTACTTAGCTTCGCCAGATTTCATTTGGATTAAGATGACACTCTGGAATATATGGAAAACATTAGGGTGGAGTGCAATACTCTATATCGCTGCTATTACTTCGATAGATCAAGAATTATACGATGCTGCGAAGGTAGATGGCGCGGGCCGTTTCCGCTTAATGTGGCACATCACGTTACCAGGAGTTATGTCAACATTCTTCGTATTACTATTGCTATCGATCGCAAACTTTATGAATAACGGATTAGAGCAATACTTTGTCTTCCAAAACAGCTTGAATAAGGACTCGATAGAGGTTCTCGATTTGTACGTATATAACACAGGACTTGTAGGTTATAACTTCTCCTTTGCTACTGCTGTTAGTATGTTGAAATCGTTTGTAAGTATATTCTTACTCTTTGTCGCGAATCAACTTTCGAAATGGGTAAGAGGGGAATCTGTTATCTAGTTCAATCATTGTAGGAGAGGAGAACATCGTATGACTCAGCAACGTAGCTTTAGCGATCGATTGTTTCAAATTTTGAATTATACAGGCTTCGGAATATTAACTTTCATTTGTATATTTCCATTTTATTATTTATTCATTCAGACGATAAGTGATAACTCACTTAGTGCTAAGGGAGCTGTTACTTTCTTCCCTAAAGGCATACATTTCTCAAATTATGTTGAGGTGCTGAAAGTAAAGGGGTTATCTCAGGCTGCATTAGTATCAGTAGCAAGAACGGTACTTGGAACAATTGGAACAGTAATTGGTTCAGCGTTTCTTGGTTATTTGTTCACAAAGCGTAAGATGGCTGCCAGAGTATTTTGGTACCGCTTCGTTATTATAACAATGTATTTTAATGCAGGAATTATCCCTTGGTTCATCGTTATGATGAATTTGAACTTAACGAATAATTTTTGGGCGTATATTCTTCCGGCAATTATTTCACCTTTCAACGTTATTCTAGTAAAAACTTTTGTTGAGTCATTACCCGAAGCACTCGAAGAATCAGCTGAAATGGATGGGGCTGGTACATATATATTATTTACTCGTATCGTATTCCCACTTATTATGCCAATCGTTGCTACGATTGCAATATTCTCAGCTGTAAATCAGTGGAATTCATTCATGGATACCGTCTTCCTTATGACAAAAGATGATTATTATACATTGCAATTTGTACTATATAAATATTTGAATGAATCGAATTCATTAGCTGCAATTATTAAATCAGGTCAAGGATTGGAAAATATTGATTTGTCGAAATTGCAAACATCTACATCTGTTAGAACAACTGTAGCAATGATCGTAGTTACTCCAATACTTGCAGTGTATCCATTCTTCCAACGTTATTTCGTAAAAGGAATTATGATCGGTGCAGTAAAAGGTTAAATCAATAATGGTTATGAAGTAACTTGTTTATGAAAAATTTTAACAAATACTTTCGAAGCAACTTTTCATAGCTAAGACGTTAATCAAGAGTATACAAAAAGTTTTAGGAGGTGATTTTCTTAAAATGAAGGTTCAAAAAAGCAGGATTTAAAAATCGAGAAGATGTAGACTACGAAGTCAGTCATCGTTATCAAAGTCTGCTTTTTGAACTACCCCTGAAAGTGTAAGGGTAATGTCTTTGTGAAGTTAAAATTAGAAGGGAGTTATAAAAAATGGTTAATACAAAGAGATCATTAGTAACGCTATTAGTATTGGTAATGTGTATTTCGTTATTAGCGGCATGTGGATCTAAAGGCAATAACCCGAAAACTACCCCTACTCCAACGCCAGACACTACAAGTGAAGGTACTGGGGTAGTAGATCCGTCTGTTACTCGTGATGAAATCACAATTGATATTTTCTCTATGCTTTCGAATTTCTCAGGTGCGCAAACAGGTTGGTTTGCACATGTAGTAAAAGAAAAATTCAATATCAATCTTAATATTATCGCATCTAACCTTGAAGGTGGAGGAGATACGAAGTTCCAAACGATGATGGCTGGTGGCGATCTTGGAGATCTAGTTGTATTCGGCGATACTGATGCTAAGTATACTGATGCAATTGCAGCCGGCATGTTACTTGACTGGAACAAAGATGGTTTAGTAGATCAATATGGTAAGAACTTGCAACAAAATGCACCAAAAGCACTTGAGAAAAATACAGCACAATTTGGTGGAGGTACTGCAATTTATGGTGTTGGTAACGACGTAGGTCCAGCAACTGATGGTCCTTCGGAAGCACAAGAGCTTAACTATCACCCTAACCTACGTTGGGATCTATATGAAGCGATAGGTAAACCAGCCATTAAAACAATGGAAGATTACCTTCCAGTTCTAAAAGCAATGCAAGAGGCTCAACCAAAAAGTGATAGTGGTAAACCAACTTATGCATTCTCTATGTGGGGTGACTGGGATGGTAACATGATGATGAACACTAAAGCCTGGGCTGGTATGCATGGTTTTGAAGAAGGAGATGGATTCAATCCAGGTGGTTTCACTTTAGTTTCTGCGGATACAGAAGATGTTCAAGCAATCCTTGATGAAAACAGCTATTACATGAGAGGATTAAAACTATACTTTGATGCGAATCAAATGGGGCTAGTGGATCCTGATTCAATTACGCAAAACTTCGGTGATGCAGTTAATAAAATGACGGATGGTCAAGTTTTATTCTCATGGTTCTCATGGTTTGACGATGCTTATAATACACCTGAACGTACTGCAGAAGGTAAAGGTTTCCACCTTGTACCATTCGATGAAGCAAGATCGTTCTCAAATGGCTTTAATCCCTATGGTGGTAATCGCGTATATGCAATTGGCTCTAAAACGGAACATCCAGATCGTGTAATGGAATTAATTGATTGGTTATACACTCCAGAAGGAACTCTTACTGCTAACTATGGGCCTGAAGGTATGGCATGGGAACTTGTAGATGGCAAACCAGCATTGACAGCTCTTGGCCTAGAAGCATTCCCATCTAACAAAACTGCAATTCCTGCTGAATTCGGTGGCGGTGTTTGGGATGATGGTCGAAACCAAATCAATAATACAACATTCAAAACAAGTATGATTAACCCTGAGAATGGTGATCCATATGATTACAGTCTATGGACGTCGACTCTTGCGAAAGCTCCAACGAAATTAGATGAAAATTGGAGAGCAGCAATGGGAGCTAATACAGCAGTTGAATGGTTTGTGAAAAATAATAAAATCGCAGTACAAAAAGCTATCTTTACAGGTAAACCATATGTAGAGATGAGCGATGATCTGAAACAAAAACAAGGTCAAGTCGCTGCTGTAATTAAAGAGTATTCATGGAAATTGATCTACGCTAACGACCAATCACAGTTCGATAAGTTGAAAGAAGAAATGATCAGTAAAGCAAAAGGTCTTGGCTATGATGAAGTTGTTGAATTTAATAAAGAGCAACATAAAGTAGTATTCGAAGCACGTAAAACTTCATAATTCATAAGTAAAGTATTAATAAAGTAAGGAAACTATTAAATAGTTTCCTTACTTTATTTTAAACTGTTTCCATATTTCTCTATATTGTTTACAATGTTATTAAAGTATATAAATGAGGTTACTGATGCATGAAGATCATAAAAAGAATACAGCAGTTGTTCAAACGGAGTACTTTACGAAGAACTCTAGTTATTTATTTGCTAATAGCTTGTCTATGTCCACCCGCTCTATTAGCAGGTTATACATATTCTGCCATGCACTCTATATTGAAACATAAAATATCAGCAGGTATCGAAGCGAGTTTGAAGCAAGAAGCGATGGGCATAGAAAATCTACTTAGTAATATGGATTTTGTTTCGAAGCAATTCGCATTAGATGGTCAAACAGCAACTCGTGTCAATGAATATATCGAAACAGAGAAGTTAACTGAAAAAGCAAACCTTATTCAGTATATTGATGATACATTCAATGTTGTTAACTTTACAAATCCCAATATAGGTTTGATGGTGTACTACCATGAAAATATGGAAAAATCTATATTATTTAATAATTTATCTGTTAGAGATGATTTCAACATTGATAATTTACCGTTATTTATTAGATATAATGGAACCGCTTACTTCGGGCCTCACACGACTCAGTATAAAAATAATGATAACATCGTATTTTCTTCTATTCGTGAAGTGAAAACGAGTAGTGAAAATTCTATCTACATATATTTAGAATCGAATTATAATATGTTCCGGAAGATGATGAATAGTAATTGGTATGCAATGCCCGTTCATCATTATATAATCTCTGAGCAAAATGAAGTAATATACGCAGATGTTGGCGAGCCTCCATTTGCGTCAGAATTATTGAATTGGCAGAAGGTAGACAATGGGCTTGAACAGATAGAAGGTAATTATGTATTTGGCTACGAGAGTATTCAAGGCTGGAAGCTTGTCATAGCAGTACAGAAGGGCGAATATAACCATGAAATTAATGAATGGTTATGGCGTATGATTGCCTTAGTACTAGGATCACTCGTGTTAGCATTTATTATAGCGATGATGATATGGCGCAAAGTCTACGGTTCTTTACGGCGCGTAAATCTAGAAATAGTTCGTATGATAGGCGATCGAGAAGCACCTGTGAAAAATATCGGAATTGAAGAATTTGATTCTTTGCTCAATAATTTTGGGGTTATGAAGCGAACGGTAATTGAATTAATTGCAGAGGTTTCTTTGAACGAACGTAAGAAATCTCAATTAGAAATAGAGAAGTTGTTAAGTCAGATTAATCCACATTTTCTGCATAATACATTGAATACTGTTCAATGGATAGCACGAGCAAACGAGCAAGATGACATTGATAGAATCGTTACTTTGCTTGTGAAAGTATTACATTACAATATGGGAAAAGGAAGTCTTATCGTAACCATTTCAGATGAACTAGCAGCATTACAAAACTATATTGATCTTCATTATATACGTTACGAAGATGAACTACAGTTTGTCATTAATGTTGATGATAGATTGAAATCTATTACAGTTCCGAGATTTTTACTGCAGCCGATGGTGGAAAATGCTATTTATCATGGTAGAAATGATGGTACTAGTCTAATCTCCATCTCAATCGTTCAACAATCTGAAATGACATTGAAGTTAGAAGTTACAGATAATGGTCCAGGTGTAGACGAGTTGACGATACAACAAATATTAGAACGTAGATATGAAAGTTCATCAATTGGAATGGGAATAGGGCTAAGTTATGTACAACGCCTATTAGAACGATTCTATGGTGACTCAAGTCATCTCAAAATTGAAAGTGAAATCGGAGTGGGTACATGTCTATCCGTCATTATTCCATTAACTCTAAAGGAGGAACGTTATGATTAACGCACTCGTTGTTGATGATGAACGAATGGTTCGAAAAGGATTGCTTTCATTAACTAATTGGCAGAAATATGGAATTTCGTTCATTGGTGAAGCCAAAGATGGTATACAAGCACTTCAGTTCCTCTCAACAAATCATGTTGATGTGATGTTTGTAGATATAACGATGCCTACTATGAATGGATTTGAGTTAATGAAGCGGGTACAAGAGCAACATTCAGAAGTTCAATTTGTAATCTTAACTTGCCATCATGAATTTAATTATGTTCAGGAGGCGCTCCAAATCGGAGCCATCGATTATATCGTAAAAACATTGCTGAATAAGGATAATGTAGATGAAACGGTTACGCGAATTGTAACTCGATTAAAACGTGATAAAGAAAAGAAAATTCAAGAGCAAGCCTCTTTTTATGAAGGTGGAGTTTACTTGCTGTTGAAAGGAACGACAAAGGTTGATAGTTATTATATGAGAGATCAACTACCTTCAAGTTTATCGTATAAAGAGATAACTAAGCGTTTATTACAGATTGAAGGTAATCATACAAAGGAAATCATCGAATTAGAACAAGCTAATATATTACAATATGCATCTCTCATCACTATTGATAGTTGTAATCAGTTGCAACATGTTGAAGTTGAACATTGGTTGAAAACCAAATTTATGAACTATTATTTTTATGCCTCCAATCATAATAATCTGATGATTAGTGGAAACGAACTTGATCAATTATTATTGCAAAAAGATGATGAGTCACAAGAACAACAACTAAAGCAATGGAACGATGAAAAAGTCCAGTTTAGGTGGTTACTATTCCCCCAAGAATGGACACGTTGGCAGCGAGCTACGCTTAATATTCAACCAGAACCCAAATTGCTCATTCGATTAGTGGAGGACCTTTATACTCAGCTTGTTCTGACTATAAAATGGCAAGATGATGGTCCCGAGTCACCTCTACCTGTTCCAGATCTATCGCAATGGATTAAAATAGAACAGTGGTTACTGCAATTATCACTACAATTGCGAGGTAGAATGACTGACTTGACTTTATCTCATGACGTTGTGATTTGTATGATAAAAGCCATTCAATTTATGCATAATCAGATTGGCTCTGTATTGAATCAAAATGATATAGCACATCAAGTAGGGATGAGTCGAAGTTACTTTAGTCAGTGCTTTAAACGTTTTTTTGGTGTGTCCTTTGGTGAAGTTTTGCGTCATTTACGTATTGAAACAGCAAAACAGTTATTGCTAAGTTCACAATTCAGTATTTCTGAAATTGCTAATAAAATTGGCTTTGAAGATCATAAGTATTTTAGCCGTACATTTAAAACTCAACTAGGGGTATATCCAACGGAATACCGTTCTTTGCATTATGAGGTGAGGTGATAACAATGAAAACAACAAAACTAATATGGATAGTCTTAGCTTGCTCATTGTTGGTTACAAGCTGTACGAATACTCCTAATCATAAAGATTCGAACACAATGGAAGATATATACACTGATCCAATAATATTACGAGTTCCCTATTCTTACTCTGATATAGAATTACCTGAAGGTGATGTTGGAGAAGAGAATTTCATGTCTCGCTACATATATGAGAAAACAGGGATTATTATCCAATACAGCTGGGATGCAGGCGGTGAAGAGCAGTATAACACGAAAATTGATCTCGCCATTCGAAGTAATGATTTGCCAGATATGTTCATTGTCAATCGGAAACAGTTATATTACTTAGTTCAACAAGATATGATTGCGGATCTCTCAGAAGTATATGAGGAGCACAGCTCTGAACTTGTAAAATCTATTTATGATGCAACAGATGGTAAAGCTCTTGAGGAAGCTACAATCGATCAGAAACTTTACGCGTTACCTAATGTAGGAATAGAAGCAGATGCACCTACTTATTTGTGGGTACGCCAAGATTGGCTGGACAAACTAAATCTTCCTGAGCCTAGGACACTTGAAGACATTGAGAATATTTCCTATACATTCATACATGAAGACCCAGATGAGAATGGAAAAGATGATACGATAGGAATTCCTGTTGAAAAATCATTAGTATATCAAGATAAAACGGGTGTTTTCGGTTTGAATTCTTTTTTCTCAGCTTTTCATTCATTTCCACAAAATTGGATTGTAAACTCGGAAGGAATTCTCGTGTATGGATCTATTCAAGAGGAAACGAAGCAAGCTTTAATACGTTTAGCAGAGTGGTATGAAAAGGGAATAATAGATCGTGACTTCATGATCCGGAAGGACGCTAGTATTCCTGTTACCGAAAATCAGATGGGCATAATATTTGCGCCATGGTGGGCTCCTTTCTGGCCGTTGAATGGTTCAGTATCTAAAGATACGAAAGCAGAGTGGAATGTATTTGCGGTTCCAATAAGTGAGCAAGGACAATTTATTACGAAAACATCTCCAATTACCGATCGGTATCTTGTCGTACGTAAAAATTATTCCAATCCAGAAGTGGCAATTAAACTATTGAACTTAACAACTAGACTCGAGAGACATGAAGGAATAGACGACGAGAGTAGCGAGATGATTCGAGTTACTGCTCAGCAGATGGGAATACAGCTGCGTAATTATTTCCCGTTTGATCTATTATTAGATGATCCCGATGGTGTAACGAAACGTTACGATACACTTATACAAGCGATGAATGGTGAGATCGATGTAACGACACTTAATTCTGAACTTGAAAAATTATATGAGCATGTCATACAAGATACAGAGCAACCGAAGAAAGATATGGAAGCTTGGAGCAATACTCAGGCTTATTTATTAGGAGGGAAAATATCTAAGGAGCCTATCGTAATGGTCGAAAGCTATAATATAGAACATACGGAGGCTTACGAGGAGTATTGGGATACGTTAATTTCTATCGAAATGGATTATTTCCTGAAAATAATTACTGGAGAATTACCAATCGAAGCTTTCGATCAATTCGTTGAGGAATGGTTCAGTTCTGGTGGGATTTATGTGTTGAAGGAGGCGACTCAAGCATATGAATCTCAGTCTGAATCGAATATGAAACGAATTTGGTGAATTATTAATTTCAGTTATTGTTCAGTGCAATTTAATATACTTTAACAATGACTATCGAAGGATGTGGGCAAGATGAAACGTATTATGATCGTCGATGATGCTTCTTTTATGCGCTTAATTCTGAAAAACATACTAGTAGATAACGGATATGAGATCGTAGCAGAAGCGGCAAATGGGGAAGAAGCAGTTCGATTGTATGACATATATAAACCTGATATTGTAACGATGGATGTTACGATGCCTATTATGGATGGTTTAGCAGCAACTGAAGCTATATTAGAACAACATCCATATGCAAAAATTATTGTTTGTTCGGCAATGGGACAACGAAATCTAATCATGCAGATGATCTCTGCTGGTGCGAAGGACTTCATCGTGAAGCCCTTCCAAGGGGATCGTATTTTAGCAGCAATCGATCAACTATTTGATCGAGTATAATCAGTTGTTCCAGTCGATAGGTTGATGACCTAACAAACTGAGATGTTCATTAATTTTGGAGAAAGGTCTACTTCCCCAAAAACCTCGATAAGCAGCTAGTGGGCTAGGATGTACAGACTCAATAATGATGTGATGAGGAGCAATAAGTTGTTTTTTTTGTTGTGCGGGCTTACCCCACAATACGAAAATGATTGGCTCCTCTTTATTACTTAACTTAGATATAATAGCATCAGTAAACAATTCCCAACCCATTTGCTGATGAGAATTTGCTTCTCCTGCTCGTACCGTAAGTACGGTGTTTAGTAGTAAAATTCCTTGCTTTGCCCACTCCACTAATGAACCACGCCCAGAATCAGCAATACCTATATCACTAGTTCGTTCCTTCATTATATTACGTAAAGACGGTGGCAATGGCATATCATTACTAACTGAGAACGCTAATCCTTCGGCTTGACCTTCTCCATGATAGGGGTCTTGCCCTAATATGACTACTTTTGTTTGATCGTAATCTGTCAATTGTAGTGCATAAAATATTTGATTGTTCGTTGGATATATTATATGCTTTTCGTATTCTAGTTCGATAAACTGTGAAAGCTGCTCAAAATACGGTTCATTGTACTCTGATTGCAGTATTTTCCCCCATTGATTGTTAGGTAATTGCATAATTAATCTTCCCTTCTAATACTCTAAGGAGAACGATACTATATGCCCATTATAGAATCAACCCCTAGTGAGAGATATGGGAATTAATCTTCCGATGTTACTTTTTATTTCCAAGAAGTATTATCAGGAAGTAATAAAAAGTTAGTTAATGCTTCCGATGTTACTTTTTATTTCTAAGAAGTATTATCAGGAAGTAATAAAAAGTTTAGGAGTATGACATATGAGCCTAATTGATAAAATTAAGAGTGGTGTTTCTGAAGCAGGGCAAAAAGCGAAAATCATGGTAGAAGTGAATAAACTACGAATTATTAATGTCTCAAAACAATCGGAAATTAATTCGCTTTATAAGCAAATTGGTGAGAAGGTCACGCAATACGTAGATCAAAGCGTTTCTTTAGAATCATCTTTGTTTGCAAGTGAATTAGAACAAATTGATATACTGAAATTTGAAATAGAACAAAATAATCATCAGATTCATAATCTTAATGATGAGAAGACATGTCCACATTGCAATTATGATAATGCTTTTGATGCTAGAGAATGTTCGCAATGTCATACTCCGTTCCCAATTCATGATGTCGTTAGTATTGATAACAGCAATAATAAGGTAGAACAAATTGATCCGAATAACAAGTTAGAAAAAAAGGAATAGACATCATGATCCAGCAAAGTGAATCAAATACGACAAGCATAGCCGAATATATATATCGGATTACTTGTCATGAGCAAGAAAGATCTTTATGCAGTATGGAAATGAGAGCCTTATGGGGCATGAGCTTTGATGCACATTATTCTACGCTACTATTACGAAGTAACATACAACATCATGTCGATCGAAGTCCTTTTGTTAAGTATCGGTTAGAGATATGGTGCGAAGGCTCTGATATAGACACACTAGCAGACAACATAGCACAGATTCCCCAAATTACTCGAACGTATAAAGTTATTGCACTTGATGAATTGAAAGACGAACAGGTAGAGCCAATTGCTTACCATGATCGCCGAGGAATAGAACAGAGGCTAGGTAGCCGTGTGAAGGGCGAAGTAAATCTGAATAAACCTGAATTATTGCTTGGAGTTATTAAGCTGGAGCATAGTTGGGTATTTGGCGAGCTTGAGTATCATGAACCGATCTGGCAACGACATAATCATAAACCACGCCATTATTCTACTGCATTAAGTACTAAAGTAGCTCGGTCTCTAGTTAATATTGCTGTGCCATCATTAAAAGAGGATATCCATTTCTTTGATCCATGTTGTGGGATCGGTACTGTATTGATGGAAGCATGTTCACAAGGGATTTATGCTTCGGGTGGAGATATCAATCCTCTTGCCGTCGTTGGTGCACGAGAAAATATGGCTGCATTTGATTATCATTGTGAATTACGTATTCATAATATGATAGAAATAGAAAAGAAATATGATGTGGCAATAGTCGATCTCCCTTATAATCATTGCTCCGTTCTTCCTTTGGAAGAACGATATCGCATGCTCCAGGCATTATCTACTATGGCAAGTAGAGTCATTATTGTATCCGTTGAGCCGATTAGATCGGAATTAGTTCAACTTGGCTATCATATTGAAGACGAAGGATATATCGAAAAAACTCATTTCAAGCGCGATGTATTTCTATGTACTACTTCGTGATAATGAGATAAAGCTGTATGACGTAGGAACGATCAATCCAATGATCATGCTTACGTCATACAGCTTTTATTGGGTTTCCAGTAATAATTAGCTAAAGGAGTAGGTAATTAAGATGCTAATACTAACATAGACCAACAGAATCACATCATTGCGGCTATATTTAGTTACATAATAGTAAGTTCTTTTCGCTTGAAATTGTTTCGCTTCCATCGAGATTGCAATTCGATGAGCACGTCGTATACTTTGTGCAAGGAGCGGGATCAAATACAATTTCATCCTAACGTAAATTGAACGAAATCCTTTATGCAATTGAACACGTCGTACATTAAGTGCCTGCGTCCGAATATTAAACTCTTCTATGATCATTGGAATTAAGCGAATGCCAGCCATAAATGCGTATACGTATTTGGGTGGTAAACGTAGTTGTTGCATTAGAGAATATAATAATAAAGTAGGTGAAGTCGTTAATAGGAGAATAAGACTAATAATTCCAAGTAGGACAGACTTACTGCCAATAAGTGCTGCTGAAGCAATGCTTTCCTCGGAAATTTTCATAATTCCCCATTGCCACACAATATCTTTACCTCTTCCGAACAACAAAAGCGTGACGGCTGATGATATAGCTGAGAACACAATTGGAATATGTAGTAAAGCTAATTTACGAAACGGGAAACCACTCATCGTCCATAGCAAAATACTAAAACTCATAAATAGTAAAATGTACTGCTCGGTATTACGACTGAAAAAGAGAAAGATCATCATCGTCATTAAGATAACGAATTTGAGTGCTGGATTGACTTCATGAAGCCATGTCGACTTAGTTGGTACGAACCAATTCCAAACATTGTCCATTCGTGTCACCTCTTTCTGCGCCTCGATCATTGATCGTAATCGAATGTAGACGACCATCCGTAATATGCCATTCTTCACTCGCAATAAGGGTAGCAATAATAGGGTCATGCGTTATCATAATTATGGTGATGCCCTGTGCGTTCATATGCTGAAGTTTCTCAATAATTGTAAATGTATTAGCAGCGTCCTGACCAAAGGTAGGTTCATCAAGCAATAGGATTGGCCGTTGCTCTACCATAGCAGTTAATATACTAAGTCGGCGTTTCTGTCCAACTGAACATTCAAAGGGATGTCGCTCTAATGGCATATCTAATCTGAATTGGGCAAATAAGTTCTGAATCGTCTCTTTGGAATCTTCGTAAACTTTAATGTCCTGTTGCTTCTTCTGAGCCTTATCAGTATTATTATGGGGCTGAGCTAAGGACAGCTCGTAGGAATGCAACAACTCGTCAAAGACGGTATCAGCGATAAATTGAAGTTCAGGACTTTGAAATACAAAGGAGATATCCTGAGGTACTTTTGCTTTTCTTGCTTTGCCTGTGGTGATCGCTTGATTGCGTATTTTATATTGCCCACTACTATCAATAAGGCGAGCTAGTGCAAGTAGTAATGAACTTTTTCCTGCACCATTAGCACCAGTAATGGCAATCCATGATCCTTCAGTGATCGTAGCATGCTCGACTTCGATTAGTGTACGACTGCCTCTTAAACCACAGAACTGTTCTAATTCCATAATGATATTAGAGTTAGTATGAGTTGAAGATTGTTTAGAACTTTGTTCCTGCCCGGACAAATAAGTCTGCCATATATTTGGATACCAAATGCCATATTGAAGTAGTAATTGCTGCTGAGTTTCAAAGACAGAAGAGGGGGTATCGTCAGCAACAATTACACCTGATTCATTCAATATTACAACCCGATCAAACCAATCGAGTATGCCATCCACATGATGTTCGACAACAATGACAGTATGCTGCTGTAAACTATTACGTAAGCTTTCCCATATAAGTCGTTTCCCTTCTGGATCTAATAGAGCAGAAGGTTCATCAAGGAAAACGGTGTGAGGCTCTAACAATAGTACAGCAGCTAAAGCAAGTCGTTGCTTCATACCTTGCGAAAGACTTCTGATCGGAGTATGCAATGATGGGAGTTGTAGTCCGACTATACCAAGTACATGATGCATCGCGGGCTCCATCGATTCGCGAGCGATTTGACGATTTTCTAATACGAAAGCAAGTTCCTCATCTACATAACTCATACAAAATTGTGTGTCAGGGTCTTGAAACACAAACCCCCAATGTTCCGGAGTTTGAATCGATGCACAATGCATCGGAACAGAGGAGTAGGTAGGAATAATACCGCTAAGTACTTGAAGCAATGTAGATTTTCCTGAGCCGCTAGGACCGAGAATAAGAATCTTTTGTCCCTCAGGGATATGTAGGTTGAAATCTTGGAAGATTAGTTTCTGCTCTCCACTGAATTTTAGACGTAATTGCTCCACACTTACTGCGATATTAGCCAAACTCTACCCCTCCGTTTGTATACTATTTTTGTAATTGCTCAAATTCCTTCTGATCAATCGGACGTACTAGCGAGGTTACTTTTGTTTTCTCTAATGCAAGGACAATATAATAAGCAATAATACCTGTAAAGATAAATGCGCTAATAACGCGTAATCCGTATTTCACGATTAAAGCCCAAGTTTCCAGATCGGCATAGCCGTATCCAAGATCTAACATAAAACTTCCCAGACAAGAAAGCACTCCCGCAAAACCTGCTACGACTAAATTATGTTTTTTGTATCGGAAACTAGCAAATACAAGTTCTGCAGCAAGTCCTTGTACAAATCCATACATTAATACCTCTAAGCCTGCTGATGCCATAATAGAGGAAAGAGCAGCACCTGTAACACTAGCTATAAGAGCAGCACCAGGTTTACGAACAACGAGATAGGCAAATGGACCAACCATAAACCACATTCCATAAATTAGTTGTCTAAATGTTGGGAGAATTGGCTTTACTACACTGTAAAGGTTATCCCAGAAATGCATAATGACTCCGAAAACAATACCAATCAACATAATGACGACAACATCTGTAAGCTTTAATTTGTACATATTGCTAACCTCCAATAGTTTTATGGTGGAAGCATAAAAAGACCGTCTGGTAATACGCAGACGGTCAGAAAAATTTCTTCTTGAACCCCATTCTCTACGCTGGTATTATCCAGTTCAGATCAACGGTCAGTAGCGGTACTAGCTACTATCTCAGCCTGATTCCTCAAGCACCCGGACGGTTTCATATGCAACTGTTTTATAACTTACTACAATTTGCCATATAATACAATAGTATTTGAAAGGAAAGTTTGGGATACTTCACTATCCTAAAATTTTTTCATATGTTTTCAAGCCTGGATGAGTGAAGCTTGAGAACTGGTTAAGTAACTCGGCAGCATCGTTAGCTACAAGATTCATCTGGTTATACATTGGTTTTAAAAATTGTTCTTGCTGCATATGATCGAAAAATGATAAGAGATGATCATAATAGCCGTTCACATTCAATAGACCACATGGTTTCTGATGTAAACCGATCTGACTCCAAGTAAATACTTCGAAAAACTCTTCCATTGTGCCAGGCCCACCTGGTAATGCAATAAAGCCATCAGCTAATTCGATCATCTTATGTTTACGTTCGTGCATACTGTCTACTTTTATTAGTTCGGTAAGACCATGATGCGAAATTTCACGTTGCTCCAACAAGGCAGGAATTACACCTATAACTTCACCGCCTTCTTGAAGTACCGTATCAGCCACTATTCCCATTATTCCAACGCTCGCTCCACCGTATACAAGTGTTAGGTTACGTTTAACTAATTCTTTGCCAAGGTTTATGGCTGCTACACGATAAACCTCAGTTGAACCCATACTAGAACCACAATATACTGCAATTGTTTTCATTTTATTCCTCAATTCTATTTGAATATCTATCTATATCTTGTGTGATTATACTACTTTTATAAGTGAAAAGTCTATATATATGAAAATGTAAAGCCATTCAAGAAAAATACCCTATAAGGTAGAGTGATGTCTAAAGTATTGAAGTGAGAATAGCAATTGTGATTTACTTAAATCTATAATTTGTAATTATCTAAGTATATGTTTTTTTGCGAAATTCAGTAGCATTTAATCCAGTCCACCTTTTAAATTGTCTGCTAAAGTGAGAAAGATTTTTATATCCTAAACGCTTTGCAATCTCCAATAAAGATATTTCTGGTTGTTGTAGTAAAATTTTAGCTTCTTGCAATTTTAGTTCAGATAAATATTTTCTAGGAGACATTCGATAAATTTTTTGAAAGACCTCTAATCCATAATTGGGGCTTATCCCAAGGGATGCTATGATCGGTTGAATGTGAATTGTATAATCTGCATTTTCGTTTTTCTCCATACTTTTATTTTTGAAGTTCCACTTTATCGCCTCAGCAATTTCTTTCGCATATTTTGCCGTAGTCATGGATTGATTTGCTCGCATGTCCGTATTGAGCGGCTGTATATCTACGAGAACTTCTAATAACTCGAAGAGAATAACTTGTGCTCTTAATTTAGCTATTGGAACCAATATATCTGGTTCATCAAAAATATTAATCCATTTTTGAAGACAATTTCTTAACCTACTGTGATAGGGATTTGAAGGACGATAGACCCAATCACAGTTTTTCATTAATTTCATTCGTAAGGAAGGTTCGTCTATATCAAAATGAGCACAAAAATAGGTCATGGATTCAGATGAGATACATTTATTTGTATGCTCAAATCCAGGAGGGATAAGGAGAATATCATCATTTTTTATAATATATTGATTGTTTTCGATTGATGTTTCTTGTGCACCATCTAAAACAATTAGTATTTCAAAACCATGATGAAATTCCTTAGTCATTGACCAATCAGATTGAACAGTTTGTTTGTGTGCACCAAAAAAACGTATGTTCCAATCAATATGTGGGAGGATTTGTGTTCTACTACCTAAATAGATATTTTTATCAATTTCCATTCCGAAGTACCACCTTTGATTTGGGTAAATTAATCTTTAATTGTACAATCGTAATTTCAGATTAATTATTATTATAATATAGTTAAACAACAGGAAGGCCTTTCGATATTGCCGTAATTACACTTATATTTCAATCAATTTATTATAGTGAAAAAAGAAAACGGTATCAAGTTGTTGTTTAGGGAGTTATAACTGTTAAGAAAAAAAGGGTAAATTAAAAAACACTATACGGTGAAAGGAACTAGAGATATGACAATAATCCAAAATCCTATTATTCCTGGGATGGCACCAGACCCATCAATTATTCGTGTAGATGACGTATATTATATTGCAACATCCACTTTTCATTGGAACCCCTGCATACAAATTTACAAATCAACGGATTTAGCAAATTGGGAGCTAATTAGTTTTGTATTAAGAAATGGTGAGGTCAATTTACGTGGTACGAATACACCTGCTGGTATATGGGCGCCACATTTATCCTATGATTCTTCAACGAGTAAATACTGGTTAGCATATTCTCATATGGTAAATATGGCAGGTCGTGAGTTTAACTCAGACTCATACGCGATGTGGGCTGACGATATAAATGGGCCTTGGTCTGATCCGATTTATATGACATCAATAGGTTTTGACCCAGCTATTTTTCATGATGAAGATGGCAAACATTATATTTCCATACTTGAATGGGAAACACGTCAAGGGTATCAAACGCCTGGACATATTGTAATTGCCGAGGTTAATTTAGATAATGGGAAGCTTATTGGGAAATGGCACCGGGTATCGCAAGGGTTTACTAGTCGTGGGTGTGCTGAAGCGCCTCAAATTTATAAATATAATGGCTACTATTATCTCATTTTAGCTGCAGGTGGAACGGGTTATGCACATGGTGTAGAGATTGGACGTTCTAAAAGTATTTTTGGGCCATATGAACCGCATCCATCAGGAGAACCAATTATTACATCATCACCACAACATCTATTTTCACTTGGCGATCCAGATGCTGGACATTTTGAAATGTATAATCCCAATTCAATCATGCAAAAAGCAGGTCATGGATCATTAGTTCAAACACAAACCGGCGAATGGTATATTACTCATCTCATGTCGCGACCACTGGAAGGGACTCTCTTAAATCCATTAGGACGCGAAACGTCTATTCAAAAAATGAAGTGGACGGACGACGGTTGGTTGGAAATGGAGGATGGATCGAATCTAGCAAAGATGGAAGTTGCAGGTATGCAAGGTGTTGAATTATCCGCTTCATATTCTCATGATGTTTTGGATCACTTTAATACCGAAACCTATAATATACACTTTATGACTCCTTATCGAAATCAGGATGCGGATTGGGTAAATACGAATGAACGTCCAGGATATTTACGTATTCATGGCGAGAACTCATTCTTCTCTCAAGTTAATCCAGCTATTATGGCAACACGAGCGACATCACTTAATTATGAAGTTCAAACTAAAGTAGAATTTCATCCCGATCATTACTCAGAAACTGCAGGTGTTGGGCTTTACTATGATTCTAGTAATTGGATCTACATCCACTTAACATATTCAGAATCTGTGGGTGGGATAGTACTTAGCTTACTACAGGCCAAATTAGGAAAGCGCTTCGAATTTGTTCATAACAATATATCAATAACTGAAAATAACATTGAGTTGAAGGTTATCTACAAAACAGGTGTAGCTGATTTCTATTATCGTTTGAGAGATGATATGGTATGGCAAGTATTTGTTGAAAATATCGATGTTTCTTACTTGTCAGATGAAGGAGTTAACGGTGAACCAGGGGAAATTGGTGGGTTTACAGGATTGTTTAACTTTATAGGTTCAGTTGATTCTCATCAGCATGACTCATTTGCAGATTATGATTATTATTCAGTAAAAAATTACTAGCTTTCAGTCAGAGAGGAAGTTCTACATGAATAGCATATCACTTAAACGATTAGTACCTGGCTTAATTATCGGACCAGCTTCTTGGCTTGGACCATATATTGCAGCTTCTAGTTTATTTTTACCTGCACTCATTCAGCATATGGATGCCGATAACAAATTTAGTTTAGTTGCGTTATTTTCTGGATTAGGAATGATTGTCGCTGCGATCTCTAATATGGTTGCTGGGTATTTATCTGATCGTACAAAATCTCGTTTTGGTAAACGAACGCCGTGGCTTGTCTCCGGAGCATTCTTATTCATGCTGTCTATGATTTTTGCCTCAATGACCACTACGATCCCTATGTTGTTACTAAGTTGGATGATAGGGCAGATTGCATTAAATTTCATTGTAGCACCAATGGTTGCTTGGATAGATTTAGCCCCTGAAACTGGTAAAGGTACAGCTTCATCTGCTTACGGTGGGTTAGGTATGGCGCTGGGCAACAATGCTTTTACCATTATAGCTGCTATGTTTTTAGGGCAATACCGTTTAGGGTTTATCATATTCGGTATCATTACGTTCATTGGCACATTGATTGCTGCATTTATAGTTCGTGAACCATCAAACTTGGACGAGAACGTAGATCAATCTTCATCAACTGCAAAGCGAGCTTCTATAAAAGAAATACTTACAGCTTTTCCGAAGTGGTCTGTTGGTCGTGATTATTATTTAGCTTTAATCGGCAAACTTTCTCAAGGTATTGGAAACTTTGCGATTACAGGTTATCTATTATTTATCATGACAGATTTTTTACACAAAGATACATCGGCTACTCAACATTCTATCCAATTAATTAATATTATTATGCTCATATTTGGTATTGCGATGGGCTTTATAGCGGGGCCAATTTCAGATAAATTCAAACTATTAAAATTACCAGTAGGCTTATCTACGATTTTATTAGGAATTGGAGCACTATGCATTTTCTTCTTGCAAAGTGATATTGGTATCATTATTTATGCATTTTTGGCTGGTTTGGGAATGGGGATATGGAATTCATTAGATAACCTTTTGAATTTGAGAGTTATTCCTGATAAGGAACGTGTTGGATTTTTCTTAGGTATTTATAATTTGGGTAATACGGTAACTCAAGCTATTGCTCCGATTATAGCTGCATTTTTAATCTCAGCGGTAGGATTCTCATCCATATTCATTATGTCATTTGTGTTCTCAATCGTCGGTGGAATATCAATTCTTTTAATAAAATCAGTATCTAGGTAGATTCATATTACCCCCGCAAAGTTACACTTTTTAATTAAGTGTTACATTTGTGGGGGTTATTTATATGATTTTTTACGCTGGATAAAGCATGATAGATATATGTTGAGGAATTACAAATCAGTTATTGCAGCAAGGACGGTATTGTTAAAGTAATCGACATACATATTTTTGAAAGGTTTCTGATGATCTAGTTCCACAGAAAGATGAACGGTTACCGTCTGATAGATAGGATCGACGCAGAGGAAAGGTCCTGCTGCACCCCAATGTGAATACGCATCTGAAGAAAATAGATCACCGCCGTCTCGTTTCGTTCCGTTAATCGCCCAGCCGTATCCCCAGTAGGCTTCAGGGAATACTTCATCTCGATATTGTGATGAAACGCCAGGAATTTGATTACGTGTCATTTCTTTTACAGATATAGGGCTAAGTACTCTTACCCCATTATAAACTCCACCGTTAAGAAACATCTGACCAAAAACAGTAAGATCCAGCGCGGTTGAGTAAGCACCGCCGCCAGCTGATACTGAATTTAATTGGTATTCAGAGTCTACCCACTGGGCACAAGCAGCTTCTGGGGTACGTCTAACCACTTTATTTCTGACTTCTTGTGGTACACGGTAATAGGAGTTCATCATACCAAGTGGTTGAAAGATAGTTTCATGAACGAACTTATGATACGCTTGTCCGCTAACCCGTCTAATAATTTCACCCAATAACTCATAATCATATCCCGAATAAGACATAACAGTACCAGGTTCAGACTTGAGAGGAGCAGTATAACCACTATATAAGAAGCTATGAATATCTGGATCTTGATTCGGGTCATGCTCAGGAATAGCACATTGTTCACCTAAAGCGATTTCATTACTGCGAATAGCATCGGCGTCTAGTCCAGAGGTATGGGTTAACAGATGATGTACACAAACGTTGGTTTTTCCATCTCCAGTAAACTCCGGGATGTAATCACAAACAGGTCTATTAAGTCCGATTCGCCCTTGTTCAACTAAGATCATAATAGCTGTCGCTGTAAACAATTTCGTTATAGAGCAGAGTGGAAATAACGCGTCTACAGTTAATTCTGAAGCGTTATGCTCAGGTCCGAATTTCCCGTCGGCTTGATGCACGAATAAGCTACCTCTTCTTGAAGCAGCAATAACTTGCGTTGGTGTAATGTTATCTGCAACCATTTGCGATGCTGCTTTTCGAATACGTTGCACACCATCGGCTGATACACCTGCATGTTCCAGTGAACTTAAAGATATCGCTTTCATATTTGATCCTCCTAGAATTACGATCATTAATAAACTTGTTAACAATTACATAAATATATTAACATTAATGATATTGATTAGTAAATTACTTATTGTGAAAATTTAGTTAGTATTTGTAATCAGCGAGGACAAAAAAGCTGACATCGGATTTTCATTTCCGATAGTCAGCGCTCTCATTGATATCATTGCATGGAATGTCAAGATGAGTTATTTCGTTTGCCCTTTGAGACTATTAAAGAAACCTTCCTCGCGATTTCCTCTTTTTCGAAAGATGCTTGCCCTGAAGCCCATAAATAACCTGCTTCATGTATTAGATTAGCATAAATGGGTACATAAAAACTGTTGTTTATATCAGTATTAATGGGTTCTAAGCTATCGGATAAATATTTCTTCAATTCAACGATCATTTTTTCTTTCAAAAGAGGAATTAAACTTAAATAGCTGCTACGACATTGAATATTAGGTTGTTGATGATAGTCGCATACAGCTAGCACGAGTTGAAAGATCATATGTTCATCAAACTTCTTTATACCCAAAGTTCGGTTTTCAATGACAGTCGACGCTGAATCATTCACAATAAAATCTAATAATTCGTACTTATCATTAAAATGAGAATAGAAAGTAGAACGATTTACTTTTGCGATTTTTGTTAAATCTGCAATAGTTATCTTTTCGAAATCCTTTTGATTAACGAGTTGAACAAAAGCCTCAATTAATGATTGTTTTGTATGTGTTATTCGCATATTTCTAACTTTATCTCCCACTTCATTCACTCATTCCTAACAATTTATAGACTTTGTTGCTATAGCAACATACCTTATTTATTGATGGTTGTACTGTTTTGTTAACAGTTGTATGTTTATTAAAACAACACTAGTTGATTTAATATATCACAAATTATGCAGTTCATGAAAGCTGAGTTTGCCTTTATTGACCATACATGGACTAGCAATACCTCTATTGTAATAGTGAAGGGAGTTTATTGAGAATGAAAACAATTGTAATAATAGGTGCAGGACCTGGTTTGGGATTATCTTTGGCTAAAAAATTTGGGGAGCACGGTTTTAAAGTGGCTGCAATTTCACGGAATGCAGAGAAATTATCATTGATCGTGAATGAGCTCAACAAACTCAATATTGAAGCGAAATCTTACGTAGTAGATATTACGGATTTAACGACATTGAAACAGGCACTAGAAGCTGCAAAACAAGATTTTGGAAGTATAGATGTATTAGAATTCAGTCCATATGCAGGACCAGAAATATTCAGACATGTTCTAGAAGCGACACCTGATAATGTATTAGAGCATGTTAATAGTCAATTGCTACCTGCATTATTATCTGTAAACGAAGTATTACCAGACATGATCAATAATGGCTCAGGTGCTATTTTATTTACAACAGGTTTATCTGCAATGTTCCCAATGCCATTTGTGGGCAATGTAGGAATAGTTATGTCTGGTCTTCGTAATTATGCGACTAATCTGCATAATGAACTAAAAGACAAGGGGATATTTGTTGGACATCTATCAATAGGTACGTTCATTCAACCTGGTACAGCTGGTGATCCTGATATTATTGCAGAAGCTTGGTATGATATGTATGAGAAAAAGGATCGCTTTGAAGAAACATTCCAACAAGGAATGGATCCATCAAAGTTTTAGAAGGAAGTTATTAGACTTTGAACTTCTGAAGAGTATTAAAGATATTGACATTGAATAAAAGGCTGTCTAAATTGCAAGATAAAAACAAGCTTCATTCAGTTAAATGGTTGTGTGATGTAATCAACCCTAACTTATGAAGCTTGTTTTTTACCTCTTCCCCTTATAAAACTCATGATAAAGCTATATCAACGCACGCTTCTCTATCTGTGACACATAGCTACGACTTATACCAAGGTCTTTAGCTATCTCACGCTGCGTCCGTTCATCACCGCCATTCAGTAGCCCGAAGCGCGTAATAACAACATCCTTCTCACGATCATCTAATATGCTCAAGTTTTTATATATTTACTTTTCTCCATTTCGAGCTGCACTTGGTCTGTGATATCATCGATATCATTGCCTAGAATATCGATCAATGTGATTTCATTTCCTTCTTTATCTGTGCCAATCGAATCATGTAAGGAAACGACTTTACGAGTCTTCTTCAAGGATCTAAGGTGCATAAGTATTTCGTTCTCAATACATCTTGCTGCAAACGTAGCTAGTTTGGTGCCTTTACCAGTTTGAAAGCTTTCAGTTGCTTTAATTAAGCTGATCGTTCCAATGGAAATGAGATATTCTTGATCTTCGCCTGTGTTGTCAAACTTCTTGACGATATGATCGAAGTCCGACTTAACGCTTTTGTGCTGCAGAAGCGTATGCTGATAGTGAAGCAGGGAAAGGAGTGACGAAAGGTTTTGGTAGACAGGCTTTGATATGGAGATTCAGATAGAATGAATGCATGAGGGCGTACCAATAGAGTGCTCGATTATTATAGATATGGTAAAATATTCATGGTAATCTATTTATTTAGTTATAAAAATTCGTGAATATCATGTTATAGGAAATCAGCTGTGAAAAATCAAAATCAAAAGGAGAATAATTACCTTGCCTAATAAGTATTGGTCTGTATTGAATCACTTACAAATAGGAAAGTATGCAGAGTATTATACTAAGATGGAGTTTACTTCATATGGATTCGAGGTGTTTACATCTGAAGTTGATGATCGAGGGATTGATTTTATAGTGAAGGATGCTCACGGAAAGTTCAGTGAAATTCAAGTGAAAGCACTAAGAGGAAATGGATATGTATTTGCGCAGAAAAGCAAATTTAATTTAAACAATACTAACTTGTTCATGGCATTGTTGGTTTTTAGAGAGGGAAAAATGCCTGATATTTTCTTGATACCTTCAAGTGCTTGGAGGTCGCCTAATAGAGTATTTGTTGATAGGGATTACAATAAACCAAATCAAAAAAGCGATCCTGAATACGGTATAAATATATCAAATAAAAACTATGAAATACTAAATCAATATGAATTTGAACAATCAGTAACAACTTGCTTCGCAATTAGTGAATACCTGAACGTTATAGGAAATCGGGCTAAAGCTTAAAGTCAAAATAAAACTATTATTTAGGGGGATAAATTTGTAATCATAAGGGAAAAACTTATTAATTACTGAGATATTAATAATTGGTTTGAGAGGTTTAGAAAAAACATTATTTACGATGAAATCTGGAATATAACCAAACTGTATATACAACCATTAGACATGAAGTTCAAGTAGTGAGGTGCTTAATGAAAATTGCAAACATTATTGTGATTATGAAACGGATTGTAATAGCTATTATTTTTATTAGTATAGTGGTTTGGGCATATAATTATTATAGTGAAAAAGTGTTTTACATAAATGATATTAAGTATTTAGAAAACACACACGAACATAATAATATTACTTCCTATACAGACAATAGTGGGAATGTAATTAAGCTTACCATCCATCAAAACTATAAAGAGTTAGAGATTGAAAGTGAAAGCTATAGAATTGAAAAAAATCGAAAGAATGAATACGAGAAAACATTTATTGTTTCGTATCCTAGCGGGAGAACCTATACAGTAAAAGATCTGAATAATAACAATATGCTTGTGGCGTTTGATGAAAATGATGAGATGTTTATAAGCACAGTAGCTTATTCAAGTGATGGACCAATCTTTTCATCAATCGAACAATATTATCACCCAAGTAGTTTGGTAGCTGCAGCTTACAAAGAGTATCATGAACAGCAAGGAAATCTAATCATATTTGTAATATCACTTATTTTCTTTGCATTTAGTTGGTTGTTGTTTAGTAATAAATCGCTGCAATTATTTTTATTTCATATATCATACGGTTTGTCTGTCGTTGACCCCGAACCTTCCGATTTTTATTTTGCTACAACAAAAATAGGGGCGGTTGGTGGCATGATTGCATCGTTTGTATTCTTCATTCAATCTCTAGGTTAGGAAAGTTATAGGTGTGTATTAATTTGTAAATTCTAATGCTTTTACATATAAGCAGTAGAACATTACATGAATTAATAATTACAACCAAGACCCCAAAAAGCTGATATCGGACATAAATCCGATATCAGCTTTTGCTGTATTTATTACCTCTTCCCCTTATAAAACTCATGATAAAGCTTCATCAACGCACGCTTCTCAATGCGAGAAACATAGCTACGACTTATCCCAAGATCCTTAGCGATCTCACGCTGCGTACGTTCATCACCGCCATTAAGTAAGCCGAAGCGCGTAATAACAACTTCCTTCTCACGATCATCTAATATACTCAAGTTTTTATATATTTTACTTTTTTCCATCTCAAGCTGCACTTGGTCAGCGATATCGTCGATATCATTTCCTAAAATATCGATCAATGTGATTTCGTTTCCTTCTTTGTCTGTACCAATCGGATCATGTAAGGAGACGTCTTTACGAGTCTTCTTCAACGATCTAAGGTGCATAAGTATTTCGTTCTCAATACATCTAGCTGCAAACGTCGCAAGCTTAGTACCTTTTCCTGTCTGAAAGCTTTCAATCGCTTTAATTAAGCCGATTGTTCCGATGGAGATGAGATCTTCTTGATCTTCGCCTGTGTTGTCAAACTTCTTGACGATATGCGCAACTAGTCGAAGGTTATGCTCTATAAGTATGTTGCGGGAGTCAGCATCACCAAGTGCCATCTGGGCTAGATGATATTGCTCTTCATCCTCCTTTAAAGGCTGAGGAAACGCATTGTTCTTAACATAGGATACTAATAAAGTAAGTTGCTTAATGAACAACGCTATTGATGAGAAAAAACCTGGCATATATCCACCTCCACATGCAAGTAACGGCCAAGACTAATGATACTTAGCCTATATAGTCTGTTCTCTAATGTATGAGGGCAGGTGCCTAGATGTGCATGTACTGCGGGAAAAATCTAATATTTTCATTGCTCATCTAAAAAAGGATTTGAGTAAAGCTGGATTCTTATCAAATTATAATCGTATATTTCGACTTGCTGTTCAGCATATGTTTTCAATAGTGGCCTGCAAAGATATACAAATATTTTTATTCGTGAACCTCTTTTGTAAAAGCGTTTTCATTATTGTAAAAAGAAGTTAATGAATGTAAAGAGATGTATATGGCAGAAGTATAATCTCTTCAATCATAATAAAACTGTAGTCATTTATCTTGATATAGCTGAATGGGGGATGTAAATGAAAAATATGAAATCTTTATGGTCTAAAGGAATCTCGATGGTATTACTTGCTTCTGTAATCCTTTCTGCCTGCTCAGGTAACAGTGATCCAAACAATGCAGGGAAAAACTCGAATAACGGCCAAACTCCGACTACATCAGTCAATGTTGAACCACTTGGTAAATATGATCCTCCAATTGAGTTGTCATTTGTTAGAGATTTGAATGACGTTGTGGAAAATAATGTGCTTAGCGTACTAGAAGGAGAAACGATAGAGGACAATCGATGGTCACGCATTTATGAAGAGGAATTGGGAATTAAAATTACGTATGATTGGATCGTTAAGGGATCATCAACATCGGATCAATATGTTCAGAAAATTAATGTGACTCTTGCCTCAGGTGCTCTACCTGATGTAATTCCAGTGGATGCTACACAGTTGAAGCAACTTGCAGATTCCGATCAAATTGAAGACCTTACAGAAATTTACGAAAATTACGCTTCTCCGTTAACAAAAGAGGTTCTGTCGCAGGAAGGAACAAGCCCGTTTGACGCCGTTACTTTCGACGGTAAGCTTATGGCTATTCCGCAGCTTGAATCATCTATTGAGCGCTCTATGTATATTTGGATTCGTACGGATTGGCTGGAACATCTTGGATTACAGCCTCCTAAAACGATTGCAGATGTGTTAGCGATCTCGAAAGCGTTCAAAGAAAAAGATCCAGATCAAAATGGACAGAATGATACGTATGGTTTAGGTATTACAAAGGATTTATGGGGAGGCGCAATGGGATTAGAGGGCTTTATGGCAGCCTATAATGCGTATCCTAATATGTGGATTGAGAATGGAGAAGGCGAACTTGTCTTCGGAAGTGTACAGCCGGAAGTGAAAAAATCTTTGCAGATCTTGCAGGCTATGCATGCTAACGGCGAAATTGATCAGGAGTTTGGTATTAAGGATGGAGGTAAGGTGTCCGAACAAATTGCAGCGGGGAAAATTGGATTGGAATATGGCGAGCAATGGAATTCGATCTGGCCGCTACAACTTAATCGCAACAATGATCCAAATGCCCAGTGGCAAGCTTTCCCAATTGTATCTGAATCAGGAGAGAATCCAAAGGTTCCACTTAAATTCAGTACAACTCGTTTCTTTGCTGTGAAGAAAGGTATTAAGCATCCAGAGGCTGTTATCAAATTGTTTAACCTGCACCTTGAAAAAAACTGGGGTGAAACAGCTGAGTTTGATAAATATTATGCACCACCAGAGGCAGAAAGTGTATGGCAATTATCTCCTGTCACACCGTACCCTGCAATGAAAAATGTTGACGCCTTCCGAGAAATTGATGCTGCTCGCAAGGCAGGAGATACTTCTGGCTTGAAGGGTGAAGCAAAGACGATTCAAGAGAAATTAGAATCATTTAAGTCAGGGACATCGGAAGGATTTGCACTTTGGGGATGGGAGCGAATATATGGTGAACAAGGCTCGATGGGAATCGCTGATCAATATGATAAAAATAATCAGTTTCTAATGGAAAAATTTGTTGGCGCTCCGACACCTACTATGGTAGAACGCAAATCTACATTAGATAAGATGCAAACTGAAGTATTTACAAAAATTATCTTGGGTGGATCTGTGGATGAATTCGATAAATTCGTAGAGGATTGGAAGAAGCTTGGTGGTGACCAGATTACGCAAGAAGTGAATGAGTGGTATGCAACGAAAAAGTAATAGGTAAGGAACGTGCGGAGGTAGAAATGGAATTTCTTCCTCCGCATTACTCTTATTCACTGATGTGGAGGATAAGTAATGAGAACTAAACTACTTAAAGAACTGCCGTTACATTTGATGATATTACCAGGTCTAATTTTTATCGCATTGTTTTCATATATTCCAATGTCTGGTATTGTCATTGCCTTCCAGAAGTTTATTCCTGCCAAGGGATTGTTTGGTGATCAAAAATGGGTAGGATGGGATAATTTTGAGTATGTAATGAGCTTGCCAAGCTTTACACAGGTGATGTGGAACACACTTTTTATTGCAAGTGTCAAGCTTATACTTGGTTTAGTTATTCCAATCGTATTTGCGATTTTATTAAATGAACTGAAAAATCAAGTCATTAAACGTTCCATCCAAACAGCAATATATTTGCCTTACTTTTTATCTTGGGTCGTACTAGGTGGGATACTAATAGATATTCTTTCTCCTTCTGGAGGAATTGTAAATGGGTTTCTAGGCATGCTTGGCTTGCCCAAAATATTTTTTCTTGGCGACAACAACTGGTTTCCATTTACGTTAATTGGGTCAGATGTATGGAAAAATTTTGGGTATGGAACAATCATATATCTAGCAGCCATAACGGGAATCGATCCAGGATTGTATGAAGCTGCAACAATAGACGGAGCTAACCGTTGGCATAAAGTATGGCATATTACGCTTCCAGGGATGCGTATGGTTATTGTATTGTTATCGGTACTATCTTTAGGACAATTGTTGAATGCTGGGTTCGATCAGGTATTTAATTTATATAGCCCGCTTGTTTATGAAAGTGGAGATATTTTGGATACTTTTGTTTATCGGATTGGGTTACTGGATGCACAATACGGTGTAGCAACTGCAGTAGGATTCTTTAAATCAATTATCTCGCTAACGCTAATTTCTGTTTCCTATTTTCTAGCTTACCGATTTGCTAAATATCGTATCTTTTAGAGGAGGGTGCACGATGGAGAAGCAAGTTGAACATGTAAAGTTAAGCAGCAAAAGATTTGAATGGTTTCCTTTAATAAATTCGATTGTGTTAATTTTAGTTGCTCTATTATGTATATTGCCGTTAATTCATATTATTGCCGTATCGTTTAGCTCCAGCGCAGCGGCTGCGGCAGGATATGTTAAGCTGTGGCCAGTCGATTTTACGTTCGCATCCTATCATTACACAGCTAGTCGAAATGAATTCTGGGAATCTATGCTTGTCTCTTTGAAAAGAATTGGCATCGGGACGCCGTTAAATTTACTGTTAACGATTTTGATTGCTTATCCATTATCAAAGGAAACTCACTCTTTTCGTTTAAGAGTTGTATATGCTTGGATATTCTTTATGACCATGCTTTTTAATGGTGGTTTAATTCCTTGGTATATTACAGTAAAGGAATATGGACTGTTAGATTCGATTTGGGCGTTAGTTTTACCAAGTGCAGTTCCTGTCTTCAGTGTAGTTTTACTACTGAACTTCTTCCGAGAAATTCCGAAAGAGCTTGAAGAAGCGGCTCTTATGGATGGAGCGGGTCATTGGAGAATTTTATGGACAATTTTTGTTCCGATCTCTAAGCCAGCACTCGCTACACTTGCTTTATTTTCTTTGGTTGAACACTGGAACAGCTGGTTTGACGGATTACTACTTATGGGTAATCCAAATAATTATCCATTGCAAAGCTATATTCAAACGATTGTTATACAACAGAATCTATCCAACATGTCAAGAGACGCCATGCTTAATCTAGCATTAATTTCAGATCGGACGTTGAAATCATCGCAGATTTTTCTAGGATCTTTACCGATTATTTTGGCGTATCCATTCTTGCAGAAGTATTTCGTGAAAGGTATTGTGCTCGGTAGCGTCAAGGGCTAGTACTCTATTTAATGAAGTACTACGATTAGACGGGCTTTCAAAATTTAGTTTATCTTATATACTTAAGAAAAATTTGGAGGTATTGCCTTTGTTATACCGACTAGATTTTTCACTTCGTAATACTATATTTCTTCGCTTACTCATTACCTTTTTACTCATTATGCTACCTATTATGGCTTTTGGGGCTTACTTGTATCATTGGATTGTACAGACGGCCAGAGAAGATATTACAAAAACGGCTGCATCTCAGCTTTCATTCTATATGACTGATCTTGAGAATGAAATCGAACGTATGAAGCTACTGGAATACAGTTTACTAGATGACGACGATCTTAACGAACTTGCGCTTATGTGGGAAAGGATGGATACGATAGACCGCACAAACAGCATGAATTCGTTGATCAAAAGGCTATTTACGGTTCAAAATAGCAGTATGTATATTGAAGATGTGAGTGTTCATATCGCAACTATTGGTAGAACTATGTCTGCTAATGAAGGGGTAAGAGATTTACAAGTTCAGCGTTTTCATGAAATTAGATCGGTATTTGGCGGTACAGGTTCTCATATAATTGAGTGGAAAAACGGGCTATTTCTTGGTGCAGTTAAGCAGAGAGGAATAAAGGGGGCTGAACCTTTATTCACAGTTGAAATTGAGTTGAACAACCAGAAGCTGCAGCAGGCATTGTCTCAATTCAATACTTATACAGGCAGTGGTACTGTATTACTTTCAGAGAAGACCAATATGATGCTTAGAAGTCTTACGGGAGATCTTGCAAAGGTGCAACTAGATGATTACCTTGAGTATATAAACTCGTTGAATCCACAAAATAGTCAACTAGTAACGATAGCAGAACAGCGTTATTACTATGTAGCAGCGCACTCTCCTGACTTAGCAATTACAATTTATCGCTTTATTCCAGAGCAAGTTGTCCAGCAACCATTGAATAAATTTTATAAATGGGGATGGATTTTTATTGTTGTTGCAATGGTAATTATCGCTGCGTTTGCCTTTTCAACATATAGATTTATTCATAAACCAATGCTAACACTTGTGAAAAGCTTTAGAAAAATGGAACAGGGTGATTTGGATATTTCTATAGCACATGAATCAAAGGATGAGTTCCGATATTTATATGGACGTTTCAACCAAATGGTTTCGAATTTGCGTGTTCTTATTGATCAGGCTTATAAGCAGAAAATATTAGTGCAGCGAGCAGAATTAAAGCAGCTACAATCGCAAATTAATCCACATTTTCTTTATAATAGTTTTTTTATTCTTAATACGATGGTGCGTACAGGTGACGTTGACCGAATGGAACAGTTCACGACGTTACTCGGTGAATATTTTCAATTTGTTACAAGAAATTCATCAGATTTTGTGACCTTAGAGCAAGAAGTACTGCATGCGAGAATGTACACAGAAATTCAGCAAATGAGATTTTCAAGAAGAATGAAAATAGAATTCGATGAGCTACCGACAGAACTTAATCAGGTACTTGTTCCAAGATTAATTGTACAACCAATAATTGAAAACGTATTCAAACATAGTTTAGAAAAACGAGTGAGTGCAGGGTTAATTAAAGTACACTTCCATCACAATGCAGAGAGCATTGCTATTATTGTAGAAGATAATGGTGAGCAATTATCTAATGAAGTTCTAATGCGGATAGAGCAGGCTATTCAAGATACGAACGAGCACATCGAAACTACCGGCATGGTCAATATTCACCGCAGACTACAAATTACGTTTGGGATTGAAAGTGGACTAAAAACGGAGCGAAGTGAGCTTGGTGGATTAAAGGTTAAGCTCCTCTTTTCGAAGGGAGGTAAGCAAGAAAATGTACAGAATGTTAATCGTTGACGATGAGGAGATTATCACCGATGGATTAATGGATATTTTCAGCAGGCTAGATATTGAGCTTGATTTGTATAAAGCCTATTCTGGTGTTGAAGCGTTAGAACTGTTAAATCGTACAAGGATGGACATCGTATTGTCTGACATATGTATGCCTGCTATGGATGGTCTACAATTGATGGAAACGATTCGCTGGAAATGGCCTCAATGTAAAATTGTTTTCTTGACAGGACATAACGATTTTCAGTATGTATATCAAGCCATTCAAGTACCGGGAGTACAATATATACTTAAAAATGAAGGTTATACCAAACTAATCGAAGCTGTTCAACGTTCGTATGACGAGTTGGATAATGACATACGCACCAACCATTTAATTAATGATGCTACAGAGAAACTGAATATACTAGAAACACTTGCTCATGGTGATTATTTTAGATATTTGATTCACGAGAGTCCAGCTCGACAAGCACTTAGGGAGAATTTTGGCAGGTTAAACATTTCGCTGAATTCTGAACTTCCAATACTTATCGTTCATGGAAATTTGGTCAATACGGAATTGGAGCACTCCTATTCAGAACGACAAAATATCGCACTTGAGGTTAAATTTCTTGCAGAAAGTTTTCTGTCTGAAAGAACTACAAGTGTAGGTATACTTGATCGATATGGTGATGTCATTTGGTTTATTCAACCGATTCAACATATGACAGAAGCGAGCACGATAGCATTCGAACAAACGGTTATGTTTCTAGAAGGAACATTTGAACTGATTCAGCAAGCATGTATGAGTTCACTTCACATCTCAATTTCTATTACCTTAAGTAATGAAGCTATTAAATGGGAGTCGCTTTCGGCTGCCTATGATAAACTTAGACAACTTCAGCATATGAGGCCCGGTGATGGAACTAGTATGGTGCAAAGTGTCTGCTTGCTGGATAGCTTGTCCTGTAGCTCAACAGATTCAGCTCGTGATCAATTACTAGGTAGTAAACTTGAAGCGTTAGCTGCACATTTGGAAGGGGGAAGACAAAAAGATTTTATTAAGCTCTTTGAAGAGCTAACGACTTATTCTGTAGTACGAAGTAGAGATTGTCCATATTTGACGGAGGTGTATTATGCCATAGCGCTAATGCTGCTTTCTTATATCAATAGATGGGAAGTACAAGATAAGGTCGGATCCTTTAGTATGATGCAGTTGGAGAGCCATCGTTATTGGGTAGATGCATTTAGATTATTAAGAGATCACTCAGAAGCATTATTTGCCGCTAGAAAATGTGGAGAACAAAAGAGAGCTACAGCTGTCATAAACAAAATACGCACCTATATTGAGGTGCATATTGCAGATGATTTATCACTTATTCGCTTAGCCGATGAAATGCACTTCAATCCTTCTTATTTGTCACGATTATTTAAGCAAGAGTACGGAGTTAATTTATCCGAATATATTGAGCAAACAAGAATTCGTAAAGCTAAAGAATTGCTTGCTGTTATTGAGTTGAAAATATCGGAGGTCGGCATGCGAGTTGGCTACGAATCTCCACAGTCATTTACTCGATTCTTTAAAAAGTTGACGAGCATAACTCCACAGGAATATCGTCAGTTTTCTGAAAGTAATACAGGAGCTTAACTCAGGCAATATCCATATAGCCCAGCTATCGATTTTCATTCGATAGCTGGGCTATAGTGGTTATTTTCTTACTGCACTACTCCAAAGCCTAGTATAGTGAAGCGCTTATCTTCATGACCTGCTGACATGCGAATCTCAACAGTATGATCACTTGCTTCTTCCTCGTTGAATACAATGGTAGGATGGCAGTGTGTCCATTTAATAAGAAGCGGGTCTACCGTTTTTGCTAGAATACCGTCTACCAATATATCAGCACTTCCAAATTCATTATTGCCGGTATCTTTATATATTAGTAGAAGACTTTTGCAATGTAGCTTCATCATAAAGCTATCACTTCCGGATTCTGAAGTGTGCATCCAGTTGTTAGGAAATTGAGGTGTGCGGATGGTTTCATCGTCTAACCCCACTGCATGCAACTCAGTATCTGTTGCTTGGAAGCTACCCTCACAGATTTGCGCGATATGTGTGTTATGAATGCGATCTAGAAGCGAGATATGAACAAAATCATCTCCGATAATCGGCAGCTTGTTCAAGTCAATATCCTGTTCACTTTGGTCACTACGATCAACTTCGGCAATTAAGTAGTTTAGACAATCTGCCATTATCGTATGACCAGCATTAGTTGGATGGTAAATATCGTAAAAGTATTGTTGTTTCGTAATGACAAGTCCTTCTTGCTTCGTCAAACTAAATTGCTCGACTAGTGCATCCTTAATACTAACCATCGGCAGATCATAATGCTTACCAATAGGGGAAAGGCGATCCTGCAAGTTCCAATCATTAATAAATACGCTGAACAGCAGAATCACAGCAGGCTCATTTTTCTCCTGTAGAGCTCTAAGTACTAGACTTTCGTAGCAAACTCCTTCAGTTTCATCTTCCGCATCATTAACAGCGAATTCAATAATAACGATATCTGGCTGGGCAGCGCCATGTTTTAGTACATCTCTTTCGTAGCGAATCATGCCAAGCTCAGATGGAGTTCCACCTACTCCAGCTTTAATAAAGTGAATATGATCTTCATTATCTTTACCGTATTGCTGTTTGAAGTTAGTGTACGATTGATAGGCATAGCATGAATTGTGAATGGGCCTTGCGCTAGCACCTTCAGTAATCGACCCGCCAATGTAGGCAATAGTGACATCTTCGCCTGTTCGTGCTTTATCGATAGCTTTTTTCAATCGTGTGTTGTTTCCGAGTTGTAGTAATGATTTGCTGATCATGTTGTGATAGGCAGGTGAGTTAGAGTCAATAGGACCATTATCTTCCTGTTGAGGAGATTCAAAGCCTTCATTAATGTATAAAAATACGCTTACGGTGGCTAACGCGCCTGCACGTGAAAATTCAAAGCTAAGCTTGCCTGGCACATCATCTTCTTCCGACCAATCGTAATCACTCAAAAGAATAATGACTTCAGAGCCATCTGTTGGACATAACGTTTGCATACGTGTGCCCGTCTCGTATTTGTTCGTCTTGCCCCAATTCTCATAGATGAAGGGGATACTTAATTGATCCGTCTCATCGCATTGAATTGATATACCGATACTGTGTACTAATTGGCGGAAGCCTTTGCAACTTTTTAATAGATCTAACAGTGCATCGTCGACTATCCTACTTGCATGTTTGGCCATGTCCACGAGACGACCTTCCATATAGATTTCTTGACGAAAACTCCCGTCTGGTTGAGTTGTAGCTTCAATAATAGAATCTAATAGGAAATAAAATCCTTTTCTTGTTTTTGTTGCATTCTGTAGGGAATCGTTTGCCACATATATCAATCCTTTCTTCAGTTTTATCTATATTTTAATGGGTATTATTTCAAATTTAAACCTGTTAAAGTATGTTAAGTGTCGCGAAACCTACATAATATTATGCGGCTATAGATTTAACGACTAGTGAAATTGGAAGGAGAAATTGATATGAGTAGTACTACAACGTTATATCTAGATTTAGTGAAAGGTCGAGAAACTGCACAAATATATATTGATAGAAATGGACTTGATTATGAAGGGCTAGAGCTTGTCGCGAATTCATTCGTGCAAGATATACAGCTTATTACTAACAAAACGTTGAAGGTTAACTTTGATTTCAATCAACTCTCTGGGACAGTATTGATTATAGGCTCAGTAGGAAATAACGCTTTAATTGATCAATTGGTACTTGACAACAAACTTGATGTAACCGATATTCAGGGGAAGTGGGAAGTATTCAAGATTGCATATATAGAACAGCCTTTTGCAGGGATTACAAAAGCAGTTGTTATCGTGGGTAGTGATAAGCGAGGTACTATATACGGTACATATCATTTATCTGGGCTAATCGGAATTAGTCCGTGGGTATATTGGGCAGATGTAGCGCCTGTAAAAAAAGAAAATCTATCAATTGAAATAACACAACTAAATATGGCCTCCAAAGAGCCATCTGTAAAGTATAGAGGGATATTTCTTAATGATGAATGGCCATCGCTTGGAAATTGGGTAACTAATCAATTTGGTGGCTTTAATGAATTGTTCTATAGTAAGGTGTTTGAGTTAATATTAAGATTAAAAGGTAACTATCTATGGCCTGCGATGTGGAGTGCCGTATTTAGTGAAGATGGGAAACAATTTAACTTGGCTAATGCTGAGCTAGCACACAAGTATGGAATTGTAATTGGAACCTCACATCATGAGCCAATGTGTCGTTCAGGTGAGGAATGGTCTAAGACATACGAGCAATATGCTCAAAAGTATGATTGGGACTTCCGTGCAAATAGAGAAGCAATATCTAAATTTTGGGAAGATGGTGTAGAGCGTAATAAAAACTTTGATAATATTATTACGCTAGGAATGCGAGGAGAACGTGACTCTTCACTAAGACTGGAACTTTCTGAAAATATCGAACTACTGAAGGATATTATTATCACTCAAAAAAAGATATTGCAAGAGAAGGAACTTGAAGATGCTCCAAAGGTTTTAATGGTTTATAAGGAAGTAGAAAGATGCTGGCATGGTAATGATGAGGTTGAAGGATTGGAAAAATGGAATGAGTTAGAAGATGTAACGGTTATGCTATGTGATGACAACTTTGGAAATGTACGTACACTGCCTAATGTCGAAGATCGCGATAGAAAATCAGGTTGGGGAATGTATTATCATTTTGATTATCATGGAGGGCCTCGCTCTTATGAATGGATTAATTCGACACAGCTGGAGCGAACATGGGAGCAGCTTACGATGGCCTATGAATATGGCATTCAAGATATTTGGATTGTGAATGTAGGAGACTTAAAACCTCAAGAACTACCAATCTCATATTTCATGGATTTGGCCTATGATTTTGATACGTTTGGTAAAAATGGTAGAAACCAAACATCAGCTTATATTGATAATTGGGTGAAGCAACAGTTTGGAGGGCATGTTCCTGTTAAGAAGCTTGAACAAATTTCGTCAATTCTAAAGGATTATACGAAAATGAATAGCAGCTGCAAGCCGGAATTGTTAGATCAGTATACGTATAGCACGGAGCATTATAATGAAGCGGAGCAGATCTTTGCAAAAGCGTTTGATCTAGCAAAACGAGCTTATGATGATGATGATATTCCAGATGTTGTAAAGGATGCTTACTACCAGCTCGTTGGTTATCCTGCAGTTGCTACTGCAAATATTCATATTTTGCATACAAGTGTAGCGTTCAATGAAAAGTTTGCAAATCGTGAAAATCCTAGTAGCTATGCAAATTGGTATGCTCAAATAATAGAGCAGGCGATTAAAGCGGATCAATGGCTTGAGGAAAAGTATAACAAAGAAATAGCAGGTGGAAAATGGAATGGCATGATGTCTTCACCACATATTGGATTTGTTAGCTGGAACGCAGATGGCTGGCAGTATCCTGCGGCAAAATATATCGCACTCAATAAAGAAGAGAAAATGATTCTAGATATTGAAGGGTGTCAGCAATCATATACAACTGGCGAAGCGATGTTACCAGCATTTACGAATATTAATAACGAAAGCTATAGTTTGTTGATTAGTAACGGAGGTAGTGAATCATTTTCATACTCGATCTCAACTACTGTGGATTGGTTGAATGTTGAGAACACGATAGGTAATATTGTTATTGGTAAGCAAATTATGGTGTCCGTAGATTGGAGTAAGCTGCAGTGTGACGCACAAGCGCAATTAGTTATTAATGGTGCAGGACAATCGATTAAAGTGAATGTTTTAGCGAAATGGATCGATACAAGTGGGTTATCAAACATGAACTTTATTGAACAAAACGGTGTTCTGTCCATTGAAGCAGAACATGCTTTCCTTATATCCTCAAAGTCGAATAGACAATGGCAGTTAATTGAAAACTATGGGAAGCATTTATCGGCCTTAAAAGTGTACCCTGACGTGTATGAGCCATTATCTATTATAGATGCACCATATGTAGAATATAAGGTTCAAATTAATGAGCCAGGGGAGTATGCGATCACACTTTATACTGCTCCAACGAATAATCTAACGACTGTTGTTGAACTGAAGTACGGAGTCACAGTCGATGACCAACAAGAGGTTATTGTTAACTCCTTGGCAGAGGATTTTATCGCAGGTCATCCTAATAAGGGGAGCTGGGGTAGGGGAGTTATTGAAAATATTCATCAATCAACGTCTAATCATAATTTAGAACTAGGTGTTCACTCTATTAAAATTTACAGTATTGATGCTGGATTAGTCATTCAAAAGTTAGTTATTGCGAAGCAAGCGTTACCTCGTTCATGGTTTGGCCCACCAGAAAGTTACTATGTTGGGAACAACCGATCTAACGCAAGATCAGTCGTGCAACCAGAACAGTATTTGTCTGGGCTAGATTATTACTTGGATATGAAAAATAGTAAGCAAGAATAGGCATTGGTGTTGATTTTCCACTGATAATCAACACTGTTTATGTGAATTTATGGATAGCCCTGTGATCGTATAGAATCACTTTCCTTAGCGCAATATAATCGCAGGAGGTGATTTGTTCATGAATAAACGCATAGCGTTTGCTCTAATTTCTGCAAGCATTGTTCTAACAATGTCTGGTTGTGGGATGAACGATGCTAACAACAAATCAAGAGTACAATCAAATGGAAACCATTCAATATTAGATGGTAACATGAATGGTAACATGAATGGTAACGCTAATGGTAACCCGAATGGGAACATGAATGGCATGAACGGAAACAATAATGGTAATTTAAATGGCAATATGGGGGTAAAGAGTAACTCGAATGATATTGTCGAGAAGTTTCAAAACTCCATCCTGAAAGTAAATGGAGTAACTGCAACTACGGTGTTTGTGAATAAAAATGATGTAATCGTTGGTGTTGACTTGAAAGATAATGCTAATAAAGCAGAAGTTGAAAAACAAGTCAAACGAGCTGTACAGAAATTTGATGCAAAATACAAGGTTCATGTCACGAGTGATAAAAACATGCACACTCGTATTCAAGATATGAGATCGCAAATGACCCCAATGGACGGACATCCAGTTCGTGATATGGCGAAAGACGTCGGAACACTAATTGAAGATATAGGAAAAACAATTACTGCTCCTCTACGTTAATATTGGTTAAAATAACCCGCTAACTATTTTTTTAGTTTAGTGGGTTATTTTACATAGACAGAAAAATACGTCATCGATTTGATTGGTATTATTAGAAATGTATAAAGATATGATATAATCGATAGATGCTTGAGGATATGATAATAAATTACATATCAAAGAGTATGGGTATACTATTGAAAAGATCGAAGGAGGTTAACTGTTTGAAAATTCTTCAACTTAATATGGAGGAAGCCATCCAATTTGCAAAAGTTATAGGTAACGAGCAGCGGATGAACATATTAAAAATTCTTAGCACTGGACCTCATAATGTGAATGAATTATCTGAAAAGCTAGGAATACCTTTCTCATCAACTGCAGTAAATGTGAAAAAATTAGAAGATGTAGGACTAATAGCTACTGAACTTATACCAGGCAGAGGAACTCAAAAAGTAAATACGAAAATTTTTGATCGGATCATTATTGATTTATTTACTGAAGATAAGTTAACTGGAAAGAATAGTATTAAAATAGATATGCCAATTGGTGAATATGTGGAATGTCAAGCTGAGCCTAGTTGTGGTTTAGTTGGAGTTAATGATTATATTGGCTTGCAAGATGACCCTAGATCATTCTACGAACCAGGTAGAAAAGAAGCGCAACTCTTATACTTTAGACAAGGATATGTAGAATATCGTTTTCCTAATCGTATTCCGTACGGGAAAATATCTGAGGAAATTGAATTTAGTGCGGAAATATGTTCGGAAGCTCCTTACCATAAACTAGATTGGCCTTCTGATATTACGGTATGGATTAATGAGATCGAAATAGGTACATGGACGTCTCCAAGTGATTTTGGTGGACTTCGAGGATTTAATACACCTGATTGGTGGCAAACGTATTTTACTCAGTATGGTTTGTTAAAACATTGGAAAATCAATGAACGAGGTAGTTTTGTAGATGGTACTTTGATTTCTAATGTTACCGTTCAAGATTTAAATCTAAATGTAAAGCCATATGTTTCATTTAGAATTGGTGTGAAACAGGATGCTGTCAATATGGGTGGATTAAATCTGTTTGGTCATAGCTTCGGAAACTATAGTCAAGGTATTATTATGAATTTACGACACAACGACTAGAGATACTTTATTTTATCTTTTATAACAACTTTTATAGTAATAAAACAACAATAATCGGTAGGAAACGCTACCAAATATTGTTGTTTTATTTTTTTATGCCGAAAAACCTGTTATTATAGAAGGGAAGAGGGTGTTTATATCTTTATTACAATTTTACTTGATATAAAACAATATTTCATGTTACAATGTTTTTGTACTTAAAACTGATTACTTCTAGGGGGAATAGTTAGAATGAGAAAGTATAATAAGACAGTAGCGTTGTTGTTAGTACTATGTTTAACGTTGGTAGCATGTTCATCAGGTAATACTGGTAATAAGAAAAATGAAAGCACTTCCAATGGTGGAGGAGGTTCAACTAATTCGGGGACTAAAGTTGTAGACTTAAATTTCTGGGTACCGTTCAGTGGAACTGATGGCGAGTACATGGAAAATATGGTAAAAGCTTATAACGAATCACAATCAGAAGTTAATGTTAAATTTATGAATAGTAACTGGGATAACTATTATCCTAAATTACAAACTGCACTAGTATCTAATTCTGCTCCAGATGTAGCTGTAGCTCACGTATCCAAGCTAGCTAGCTTGATGCCAACTGAAAAAGTTGCTGTACTAGATGACTTGGCAACCGAAGCAGGTCTTGATTGGTCCACTTTCAGTGAGAATCAACTACAAGCAACAGTAATTGATGGTAAACATTATGCTGTACCATTGGACACTCACGCAGTAATTATGTACTTCAACAAAAAACATTTGAATGATGCAGGTCTTCTTAACGAAGATGGCACAATCAAAATGGAGCAAACTGCTGAAGGATTCACAGAAGTGCTTAGAGCATTGAAAAAGACGATTCCAGCAGATGTATCTCCACTAATCATTGGTAGTAATAATGTGTTCACTTACTGGATCTGGTATGCGCTTGTTAACCAACAAGGTGGTAGCGTATTCACTGATGGTCAACCAACTATTAATACACCTGAAGCAAAAGTAGCTATGGAACTTATTAAATCTTGGATTGATGAAGGTTTAGCACTTCCTGATATCGGCGATCAAAGTTATGATATCTTCAAAACTGGTAATGCAGCTGTAACATTCTCAGGTGTATGGGCTACTGGTAACTTTGAAACAAATAAAGATCTTGATTTCGCAGCAGTTCCATTCCCGCAATTGTTTGCGCAACCTGCAGCATGGGGTGATTCTCATACTGTATTCGTTCCTACACAAGATAATAAAGAAAAACAAGTTGCAGCACTGAAATTTGCTGATTGGTTAGCTTCTAATGGTCATATGTGGGCAGTCGCTGGTCACGTTCCAGTGAAAACTGCTGTACTAGAATCTGAAGATTATACTTCATTACCATATCGTTCATCTTATGCTGATGTAATTAATGATGTTGTGTATGGTCCGAAATTACAAAATCTTGGTTCGATTGAAGATACAATCTTAGAATCTCTAGTTGAAATTAACTATGGAATGTCTTCTGTTGAAGATGGTCTAGCTAAAGCACAGAAAAATGCAGAAACAATATTGAATAAATAATTATGTTAATGCGAATGGTGTGAAACGTAAAAACGATTCACACCATTCCTTTAAAGGAGTGAGATATCATTGAAACTTACAAGACTCCGTTCTTATAAAACGCTTATGGCTGCTCTAATATTTTTGGCACCGTTTATGATTTTGTATGTATGGTTTTGGATTTATCCGATATTTAAAGGTTTTATTTCTAGTTTTAACAGCGGAATTTTTGGTGGCGTACAGAAGTTTGTAGGTTTAGATAACTATTCATTTATGATATCTGATCCGAAGTTTTGGTCTTCATTTGGTAATACCATTTATTTCATTGTTATATCGACACCGGCAATCGTTGTTCTTGGTCTCATATTAGCTCTATTAGTAAATATGAAATTAAAAGGTACAACTATTTTAAGAACAGTATATTTTATGCCTTTTATGTTATCTGTATCGGTTATGGGTAGCATCTGGTTATTTATATTACAATCTCGTACAGGTCTAATCTCAGAAATTACAAGATCACTTGGAATGAAAGAGATATCTTTCTTAGGAAGCTGGGAAATGGGATGGATGTCAATTCTTATTGCTACCATCTGGTGGACTGTTGGGTTTAATATGATTCTATTTTTAGCCGGATTACAAGAGATACCAGAAGATATCTATGAAGCATCTGATATTGATGGTGCCGGTGGTTGGAAAAAGTTCTGGTATATTACCATGCCTTCATTAAAAGGCGTAACAGCACTAGTTATTATTTTGCAATCGATATCATCATTTAAACTATTTGGTCAAACTTGGTTAATTACGAAGGGTGGTCCAGGTACTACGACAACTCCACTCGTACACTATATTTATCAAATTGCATTCAGACAATGGGATATGGGTTATGCATCTGCGGTATCATTTGTACTGTTTTTAACAATCGCATTTATTTCACTGATTCAATTTAAGTTTTTGATGAAAGATTAAGGAAAAGAGGTTGAATGAAGTGCTAATAATTCAACGAAGCAAGATAAGTAGAATTGTGTCATACTTCTTTGCGTATTTCTTCGCAATAATTATGTTACTGCCATTAGTTTGGATGGTATTGTCCGCGTTCAAAGAACCGGGATCTACTGTTACTGTTGTGAAAAATTTGATCGCACCACCCTTTACATTGGAAAGCTTCGCACGAGTACTGAAACCAGATGGAACAGCTATGATGTGGCGTTGGACACTCAACAGTGTATTAGTAGGAATAGTACAAACGGCGATTACTATAGTATTAAGTTCATGGGCAGCGTATGCAGTATCACGTATTCCATTCAAAGGTAAAACATTCGTATTCGCACTAATTCTTGCCGGTATGATGGTTCCAATGGAATCTATCGTCGTTCCACTATTCGAGATGATCGCTGATCTAGGTTGGGTTAACAGCTATAACGCTTTGATCTGGCCGGGTATGATGTTGCCACTTGCTTTTCTAATATTGAAACAATTTATCGATCAACTGCCGAATGAACTACTTGAAGCAGCGAGAATTGATGGAGCAGGAACTTTCCGTATTTGGTGGTCAATTATATGGCCGTTATCAACTAGTTCCATGGCTGCAGTAGGTATATTTATTTTCATATCTTCATGGAATAACTTATTATGGCCAATGTTAGTTGCTCAAGAAACATCAATGATGACATTACCAGTAGGTATCCCAACATTCCAAAGTACATTTGCAACGGATTTGGCAGTACCTATGGCATCGAATGTTCTGGCAAGTTTACCAGCATTAATCGTATTTTTATTGTTCCAACGAAATATTATTAAAGGAATTTCCATGACAGGAATTAAATAGCGGAGGATATTATGAGACAACAATATAATCTTAATGGATCTTGGGAGTTTCAAATAGATAGTAAAGACATTGGTGAAAGTAATCAATGGCAACGTAATGGGTTACCAACTTCAACAAAAGTAGAAGTTCCTCATATTTGGCAAACGGATTTAGAGCATGTGCAATATTGTGGAGTAGCTTGGTATCAACGAAAGTTTCAGATCGAACAACTTGATAGTCAATTACGTACGCATTTATACTTTGGGGCGGTAGATTTCCAAGCTAGAGTATGGATCAATGATACGTATATTGGGGATCATGAAGGTGGATTCACACCATTTTCATTCGATATTACTAATGCGATTCAATGGGGGGTAGATAATACAATTACGGTTCGTGTATATGATCCGCAAGATAATGCAGAGATTCCAATTGGGAAGCAGGGAAGCTGGTATACACGTATAAGTGGTATATGGCAGGAAGTATATATTGAACTTCGTCATGAACAGTACGTACAACAAGTTCATGTTCATCCTAATATCGATGTGAATGAAATTCAAGTTCAGACATCAATGAATTATAATGGTGTTGCGGATATTAGTGTGGAATATGTAGTTTACGAACATCAAGATCGTTCGGAAATTGTGGCAACGACTACTCATGCAATTGAGCAAGAGAATAGTAAAATAACAATCATGATTCCACAAGCCAAATTATGGTATCCTGAGGAACCGAATTTGTATGACCTTGTTGTGAAAATTCTCGACAATCAAACGGGTGCAGTAATAGACGAGTTTGAGACATATTTCGGGATGCGTAAAATTGATTTCAAAGAAGGGCAATTGTTATTAAATAATAAACCACTATTTGTTCGCGGGGCTTTAGATCAATCCTATTATCCAGACACAATCTATGTGGCTCCATCAGACGAATGGATGCAGAATGAGATTAAACTTGCTAAAGAGATGGGATTTAACTTATTACGTAAACATATTAAAGTAGAAATACCTCGCTATTTATATTGGGCGGACGCGATGGGAATATTGATTTGGGCTGAACCGCCAAATACGGTAAAGTGGAGCGATCAAAGTAAAGCTCGTTTTACTAATGAGCTGAATGGCATGATTGCTCGTGATATGAATCATCCCTCAATTATCATTTGGTCACTATATAACGAAGAGTGGGGACTAGAGTGGGATTTGTCCAATGATCTTGATAAGCAAGCTTATGTACAACAAATGTACTATGATGTTAAGTGTCAAGATCCAACTCGTCTAATTTGCGATAACTCTGGTTGGATTCATGTTAAAACTGATGTGAACGATTATCATCGATACTTTGCTTTACCGGAACAAATTAATGAGTGGAAAGAAGATATTCACGATTATATGGCTGGTCACCCTGAGCAGAACTATGTAGAAGGATATATGCCAGATGGTCAGCCAATCATCATTTCAGAATTCGGTGTATGGGGATTACCAAGTGTTGAGAAGTTAAAGGCACATTACGGCGAAGAACCATTCTGGTTTAATAACCAAGGTGACGACACACATCGCGAAGATTTCAAATCACCGCCTAATGCATTCGCTAATTTCGAGAAATATCAATTGGATCGTGTATTTGGTGATATGGAGAATTTATCAATAGCATCACAAAAAAGAATGTATCGTGCTGTCAAATCATTGATTGAAGAGATGCGTAAACACCCAGGCATTAATGGATATGTAGTAACTGAATTTACCGATGTAGAGTGGGAAACTAACGGTTGGCTAGATTACACTCGCAACTTAAAATATGGAATGGATCATGCAGCTGACTTTAACGGTGGATTAATCGTTATGGCTGATGGCTTGAAACATAACTTACAAGTTGGTCAACAACAGATTATAGATGTTATTATTTCCAACCATGATCAAGTGAACTTAAATGGAGTATTGCATTGGGAGATCCCAGGAACAGAGATCGCAGGTTCGATCGCTATTCATGAAGGAAACAACACGTATGTGAAACTTGAGAATGTCATTATGTTTACTACACCTGAAGTAGCTAAGGCAGGATTTTACTCCTTACAATTGAGCTTTGTTAGCAATGGAGTTGTTTTAGCGAAAAATGAAGAGGAATTAACGATATCACCGGTTCAGAAACTCTCGAATATAAAGGTACATGCATATCAGTTACCAACTGCTTTTGGTCAATCGCTAGTCGAGCATGGCGCAATATTAGTAGAGGCTATGGAATCTGCTCAAATTGTATTATCAGCGAGCTACGATGCTACGATTCAGACATATTACAACAATGGTGGTAAAGTCATCTTCTTAGCTGAACAGGGCGACCATATTGCAGACAAAGGTCAATTCACATTCCGTGAGTTGGTAAAAGGCGAAAGTTGGGATCGTACATCATCCTTTAATTATGTGGATGTAGACTTCTTTGAGAATGTTCCACTGCAGCAAGAGATGGGCTGGGAAGTAGAAGGATTATATCCCGATTACATTATTCCGTTCAGTAATTACAACAAACTAGGTGGAACCATGGGGAGAATTGTATATATGTTTGGTAACGAGCATATCCCTAGATCTACGCAAGTGATTTCTGGATATTTCCAAGGTTGGATCGGTCAAGCAGGTGGTTCTATGATCGCTAAGAAAAATGGAGATGCCAATCTGTTTCTAACCACTTGGAAACTAATTAATACGTATGGACAACAACCTATTGCTACACAAATTGTACATGAACTTATTCTTAAAGGGATTAACGATTAAAGATTAAAGATTACAGGATGAAACTATATTAAGCGTTATGCTTAACATACAAAAGATAATGAACAGTTGCTGATTAAGATTCGGCAACTGTTTTTTTGTAATTAGAACCAAATGAGCTTTTTCTCTCGTCTAATAGTTATAAGGAGTAAAGGAGGATGATTTATATTTTACAGCAAATAGAACTCGCCAGAAGTGGCGACGATCATTCATTTATACAATTATTTCAACTTTACGAGAAAGACATCTACAGAACGGTATATATCTATGTGAACAATGAACAAGATGCATTTGATCTTGTGCAAGAGACTGCGTATCGAGCATTTAAAGCAATGAAAGGATTGCAACAACCACAATATTTCAAGACATGGCTAATTAAAATAGCAATCAATTGTACACTGGATTTTCTAAGGAAATCTAAGAAGCTTACGCAGCGATCGATTAAGGAACTTGAATATATTCAAGAGCGGTTTGAAGATAATTTTGAAGAGATTGACTTACAAGTTACGCTACAACAATTGATGGAATTATTAGACCCTCAAGAGAAATCAGTCATTATTTTACGCTTTTATCATGATCTTACATTACATGAGATTGCAAGTACACTCTCGATACCACAAGGAACTGCAAAAACAATTTATTATCGAGCAGTTCATAAGTTGCGAGAAAAGATTAAACGAGGTGATCTTGATGAATAATAATGTAAAAGAAATAATGTCCTCTATTAAAATTCCTAAACATTTAAGAGAGGCAGCAAAACATGGTGTTGAACGTGCAAGATTAGAACAACAACATTCGAAGAGGTTGAAATGGAGATGGAAAGCCCCACTTATTGCTATAGCAAGTATATTAGTTGTTATTATTGTCTTCATAGGTATTAAAGGAATGACGGAGCGGGATAACACGCACTCACCTAGCCTAGCTGTTGGTAATGACGTCAATATCGAACAAACTAACAATAATACTATTGATCACGAGAAAGTAGGCATCGTTATTCCAACGATAACGTTACCCGAAAATAGTGAAACAGCGGATATGATTGGGCTTGTTGTCTACAAGGGGAGAATCTATACACAGACGAGCACGAGTATTGATATAGATAATGCTAAGAAATTAAAGGGAGAAAAACTTGGTACAACAAAAGGAAATATCGATGAGTGGAGTTCTCAAAATGAATATGCCCAGGAATTAGCATCGACTATTGGTGTTCAAAGTATTTATGCGGTGAATGACTATGATACGGATTTTCGTATTATGACTTACTTGGAAGATGATGAGGGTAACGTATACGCTGAGTTTTATGAATGTTTGAATGGCTATACTGTATATTCTGGAGCAGATATTTTTGGACAATTAAATATGACTGGAAATATTAAAGCAGCCACGTATGAGATATACTCAGATTGGTATTACAGTACAGAGAAATACAATCCAATCTCGGATATTGAGCTGTTAAATACCTTTGTAACTGAATTGAATGAAGCGAAGCCATATGCTCGTGAAGTTGTGGAGGAAGAGCTAGGTGAGTTCAGAAATAATGATCAGTACCGACATTTATCACTAACGTTGAGCGACGGAACGATAGTTACATTAAATATTGTGCGTGAAGGCTATGTTAGATATGGATATGCGGATGTCTATTTCAAATTAGAAGGCGATACATTCCAAAATGTTTGGGCGCTGATAGACTCGTAAGACGATGCATGAGAGTGTTTTCGATGATAATTATCGTGTAAGCTCAATTTGTTATCAGATACCAAATTGAGCTTATTATTGCGAGTAACAATTATTCAGACAAGCTAGGTAATACCCCGTTCATTCTCACAATCTATGAATATATTATTATGTATGATCAATGCATAATTTTTCATAGGGGTGAGCGCATTGGAATTTATTTTCGAGAATGAGATATACCTACTTGTTAAGCAATATATTCAACCGGAGATGCTAATTGTTGTTCCTACATTGTTGTTTCTAGGTTGGATGATGAAATCCACTCCTAAAGTTCCTGATTGGCTAATTCCATATGTGAATACTGTAGTAGGGATAATAGCAGGCATCGCGATGACACCGTCTATAGTTGATGGCATTATTCAAGGGATTCTAGTGTCGGCAATGTCTGTTCTCGTATATAATTTATATCGCCAATGGAAACGTAAAAGAGGAAAAGATTCTAACAATGACTGCGAACAGTAGTAGTGCAATAATAGCCATAGAAAAAATAGCACCTCCAATCGTTAGTTCGTGATCAACGATTGGAGATGCTATTCAGTATGCTTAATTATATCTACTGCTATTTACAATAAAGTTACGAAACACCATTAATGTGAAGGTGCAGTCAAGTATTTACGGCCTGTAGCAGCTGAAAGGATGAAGCATAAGAATAAGACGACACCGGCAAGAAGGTATGGGTAATCGATATTAATATCGTATAGCATACCAGCAATGATTGGCCCAAGGATATTACCAAGACTTGTATAAGCGGAATTCAGTCCAGCGACATACCCTTGTTCGGTTGTCGTCATCTTTGACATTAATGTACCTAAAGCTGGTCTAAGTATGTCCATCGCCAAAAATACAAGGAAAGTTACTGTGAATATTAGCCAGTATTTATGGACAAATAGCGTTAATACAATGAATAGGGCTGATCCAAAGAGACAGGCAGTAATTACCTTGAATTCACCAAATTTGTTCAATATTGCACCAAACGCTGTAGCTTGAATGACAGCACCAGCAATTGAGCCGAATGTAATAATATATGCAATATCAATAGTACTAAATCCGAATTTATCATTAACATATAGTGTAAAGACTGTCTCGAAATTTGCAAGTCCGAACGAAGCAATGAAAATAATGATTAAACTCATAAAGTAAGGTTCTTTCACTGAAAGGGCAAGTTGCTTCCAAAGCGGTATGGAAGTTTTGTCATCATGTAATGATTCATCTTCATCTTTATCAGCAATTTCTACATGAGCAGGTAAAAATATAAATGTAATTATTGCAGCAATTAGTCCAGCAATTGCAGCACCATAGAATGGAATTCTTACACCGTACTGAGCTACGAATCCACCGATACCTGGTCCGATAATAAAACCAGTTGTTATCGCCGCATTAATAAATCCCATTCCTTGAGCCCGCTCTTGTTTGGTTGTTACATCAGCTGCATAGGCAAGGACCGCGGGCATTATTAAAGCAGCACCCACTCCTCCAAGCGCACGGGCAATAAATAGTAAAGGAATGTTATTAGATGCTCCAAAGATCCATTCTGCTAATGCAAAAATAAGCATTCCGGTAATAATGACGGGCTTTCTTCCGAGACGATCTGAAATCCGACCAGCAATCGGTGAGAAGATCAATTGAGAAATTGAAAAGGTAGCAACCATCAGACCTATTTGGCTACCGTTAATATGCAATAACTCCATATATTTGGGTAGAATCGGAATGACTAGCCCAATCCCAACAAAGACGATAAAAATATTGATCATTAACAATAATATTGACCCACGATTACGTAATAATAACGACATAATAAACCTCCGCATGATGTAAAAACTCGTATTAGATAACCGTAATACATGATATTGATAGCATGGACATTTTCCACATATTCATTGCAATATACGACAGGTAAATATTGCAACAGCACTATATTCTACGAGTATGCATATAATAAGCAAACTGTAGAGAGGGGGATTATTGATGAAGAGAAGAACGGTGACTATCATTTCACTTGTTTTATACGGCATCGCTGTTATTACGTTAATAACCTCTTATTGTCTCAATAAATAGTTTGAAATAACATAATTCATTGTTTTCGATAACAAAATTCCATATATTGCTCACAAATGAAATAGGATATGGTATTGTTAATAGATAATATGTTAGCGCATTCATAAAATCCAAGGTGGCATTACTAACCGGTTATCACAAACAGCCTCAGATATCTTTTTAATCTGGGGTTATTTTTGTATTCTAGTAACTATTCAACAATTGACCCGCAAGAAAGCTAATTTCTATATGAAAATTACAATAAAGTGTTGGGTGTTACCTATGAAGAAATTAAGCTAATATGAATACAATATATTTTTTAGGAGTTTGAGATAACTATGACAACAAATGAATCCCGAACTAAATTATATTATATTGAGCCTGCGAACGAATGGGAAGAAGCGCTTCCAATCGGTAATGGTCGTATAGGTGCAATGGTATTTGGTAATGTGAACAAGGACAGATACCAATTGAATGAAGATACTTTATGGTCAGGGTTTCCAAGGGACACGAATAATTATGAGGCTCTTCGACATTTGAAAACATCACGTGATTTGCTGCAGCAAGAGAAGTACGTAGAAGCTGAAGCATTAATCGAAAATAAGATGCTAGCCGTAAACTGCCAAGCATATCAACCTTTTGGGGATCTATATATTGAATGGTTGAATGAACCAACTGGTGTAGCTCATTATGAGCGTAGCTTAGAACTATCAACAGCGGTTGCTACAACGACAATTGTTAATGGAATGAATACTTATACTCGTGAAGCTTGGGTAAGCTCAACAGACGATGTTTTATTTATCGCTTATCGTTCCCAAGGTGATACTAATCTTTCATTGAAAGCAAGCTTTGATCTTCCTCATCCATCCAATTTTATCGTTGAAGAAGAGCGTTATATTGTAAACAGTAAATGTCCAACGCATATTGCGGATAATTATTTTGGAGATCATCCATTTGCAGTTCAATATGAAGAAGGTAATGGAATTATATTTCAATCACAGTTGCAAGCCTTTTCAGATGGAGAAATTTCTGTGAATGAAGGTGGAGTATCTGTTTACAATGCCACTGAAGTTGTGTTTGTTATCTCAATAGCAACAAGCTTCAATGGATTTGATAAGCAACCACATCAGAATTACGATGAACTTTCACTTACGAATCAAAGTAAATTATTAGCTGTAACTGAATTGGAATATGATCAACTACTTCAATCTCATATTACTGAACATAAACGGTTATTTAAACGAGTTGAATTCCAACTTGAAGAAAATGATTCGAAGCATAAGATACCTACGGATCAAAGATTAGAACGCTATAAGATGGGCGAGCAAGATTTGGCATTAGAGAGTTTGTATTTCCACTACGGAAGATACCTGCTAATTACAAGTTCTAGACCTGGTACGCAGCCAGCTAATTTACAAGGCATATGGAATCATCGGGTTCAACCACCATGGAATAGTGATTATACAACGAATATTAATACACAGATGAATTATTGGCCAGCAGAGTTAACTTCCTTAAGCGAATGTCATGAACCATTGCTGCAAATGGTTGAGGAGCTGACAGTAACTGGCACTCGTACGGCACGAGTTCATTACAATGCAGCTGGGTGGGTAACTCATCATAATGTAGATATATGGAGAATGTCTTCACCAACAGCAGGTCATCCAAGCTGGGCGTTTTGGCCGATGGGTGGTGTATGGTTAACGCAACATCTATGGGAACGTTACTTGTTCCATCCTGATCAGACCTATTTAGCAAAGCGAGCTTATCCTGTTATGAAAGGTGCAGCAAAGTTCTGTCTTGATTGGCTTATCGAGGACGAGCTAGGAAACTTGAAGGTAAGTCCTTCAACTTCTCCAGAAAACAAATTTATATATGGTGAAGATAACATAAGTAGTGTTGCAGAAAATTCTGCAATGGATATTACATTGGTAACTGAATTGTTCCAACATATTATTGAAGCGGCGCATATTCTTAATATCGATCAAGAATTCAGCACGAAAGTTGAACAAGCACTAGCAAAAATGCCGAAGTTGACGATTAACGAAGCGGGTCATATTCAAGAATGGTCAACGAATTTTACAGAGCAAGAACCAGGCCATAGACATGTGTCTCATTTATATGGTTTGCATCCAGGGACATCTATTCATACACCTGAACTTATCGAAGCAGCGAAGCAATCTTTAGCTAGTCGGATTTCATATGGTGGCGGTCATACTGGTTGGAGTTGTGCTTGGCTCATTAATTTATATGCGAGACTTCGCATGCCAGATGAATGCTACTCATTCATCCGTACATTGTTAGCACGTTCTACTTATCCTAATTTTTTTGATGCACACCCACCGTTCCAGATTGATGGTAACTTTGGTGGTATTGCCGGGATGGTTGAGGCTTTAGTTCAAAGTCATACTGGCGCGATTGAGCTTCTTCCATCATTACCGAAAGCATGGTCAACTGGTGAGATTAGCGGCTTAACAGCACGTGGAGGATTTAAAGTGGATTTGAAGTGGGGGGATGGGCAATTAATAGCAGCATCGATAGAGTCACTTTACGGTCAACCACTTAAAATAACATACAACCAACCGATTATCATAACGAACGAAGCAACAAATGAGACTTATTCAGCAGAGCAATTCATTTCTACCCATCAAGGTAGTCGATATATCGTTCACATTAGCTAGTTCAATATATTCAAGGGAGAGACTACAATGACAACAACTAACCAATACCCGTATCAAGACCATACATTAGCACTAAATGATCGAGTGAAAGATCTTATCTCAAGATTTACGCTTGAGGAGAAAATCGAATCAATGGTGCAATATCAACCAGCCATTGAACGTTTGGGAGTAGCAGCGTACAAACATGGTACAGAAGCAGCACACGGTTTGGCTTGGCTAGGTGAAGCTACATCGTTCCCACAACCGATTGGACTTGGTTGTACTTGGGATCCACAACTAATGAAAGAGATCGGATCCGTTATTGGTGATGAGGCTCGTATATTCTATCAGCGTAATCCAGAAGTTAATGGACTAACGCTATGGGCTCCGACTGTAGATATGGAACGTGACCCACGTTGGGGACGTACAGAAGAAGCTTATGGGGAAGATCCAGTACTTACAGGTGAGCTAACTTCTGGTCTAGTTCAAGGTATGCAAGGTGATCATCCTACGTATTACAAATCGATCGCAACATTAAAGCATTTCATCGGTAACAATAATGAAGTAGATCGTGGCAGCTGTTCAGCTAGTATTGATCCTCGTAATATGAAGGAATACTATCAAGCTGCATTCAAGCCAGCCTTTGTTAAAGGCGGAGCGAAGTCCATGATGACGTCATACAACTCCGTAAATGGTACGCCTACTATTCTTCTAGATGATGTGAAAAAGGTTGTCAAAGAAGAGTGGAATATGGATGGATTTATTGTAAGCGATGCAGGAGATTTACTGGGAATTGTTAATGATCACCATTATTATGATAACTATAAAGAAGCCGTTGCTCATTCGATTAAAGCGGGTATCGATAGCATTACTGATGACAAAGAAAAATCTTGCAATGCGATTCGTGAAGCGTTAGCAGAAGGTTTGTTAGTAGAACAGGATCTTGATACAGCACTATTCAATACATTCAGAGTTCGCTTTAAGCTTGGAGAATTTGACCCAGCAGAGCTTAATCCCTATGCTAATGTACCAGAGTCTAAATTAATGGCACCTGAGCATGCCCAGCTTGCTTTACGTGCTGCAAAAGCATCTGTTGTACTTTTGAAAAACGAAGGTAACATCTTACCATTACAAGCAGAGAAACTTCAATCGGCTGCTGTAGTTGGACCACTTGCAAATATTGTGTTCCGCGACTGGTATGCAGGAACTCTTCCATACAAAGTAACTGTATTAGAAGCTGTTGAACGTAAACTTGTTGGTAAATCGGTTAGCTTTGCTTCTGGTAATGATATCGTCACTTTAGCAAAAGCAACAACTAAGCAAGGTTTTGCCGTTGATGTGAACAATGAAAATAGATTGCAATTAATTGAGAAAGATGAAGTGGCTACACCATTTGAAATGGTCAATTGGGATTGTGGAAGCTATACGCTTCTAAATACAGCATCGAATAAGCTATTAACGACAGCTGATGATAAGCATCTAGCAGCTAATGCAGATGAAGCATTCGGTTGGTTTGTGAAAGAAGTTATTCGTCTGAAGGAAGAGAAAGCTCAATTATACAGCATTCAATCTTGGAATAATAAAGCAATCAAATTACCACAAAATATTGGTGAAGTTATTACCGTTGATGAAGATGCGGTATCTACAGCAGATGACCAACTTCAAATTATTCAGTTGAATGATGGAATAGCTGAGGCTACAGCGCTAGCTGCTAAAGCTGAACAAGCGATAGTTGTTGTAGGTAATAATCCGCTTATTAATGGTAAAGAAGAGATCGATCGTCCAAGCCTAGAGCTAGCAACGGATCAAGTGAAACTTATTGAACAAGTTCTTGCAGTTAATCCGAAAACTATTGTTGTTATAATTGGTGGATATCCATTCGTACTTGGAGATCTTGCGGATAAAATCCCTGCAATCATCTACCTTTCACATGCGGGACAAGAATTAGGTAATGCTGTAGCGGATGTATTATTTGGGGATTATTCTCCGGCAGGTCGTTTAAATATGACTTGGTATACTGGCGAGGAGCAACTTACTGATCTGTTAGATTACGATATTATGAAGAGCAAGCGTACGTATCTATATCTAGAAGATAAGCCACTATATCCATTTGGACATGGTCTAAGCTATGCTAGCTTTACTTATAGTAACTTCAATGTAACGACGGATTTCAATGCAGTTGATCAGCTTGAAGCTACAGTTAAAGTTAGTAATACGTCTAATATTACCGCTGATGAAGTAGTACAGATCTATGTGACCGTATCTGACTCTCGTGTGAAGCGTCCTGTGAAAAAATTGGTCGCCTTTACACGTGTGACGCTTGAAGGTGGCGCTACTGCAGACATAACATTACCGATCCATATTGATCAATTGCATATGTGGGATGTTACGAGAGATCGCTTTGTCCTTGAACAAGCACAATATAGCTTCCAAGTTGGATCTACATCTGCAGACATTCGCGCTGAGCAGTCACATGAGCTTGCTGGCGAAGTTATTCCTGCTCGTAATCTTTCGGAGTGGACACGCGCTGAGAATTATGATCAATACTCCAATGTATACTTGGATGAATCCAAGGAAGGTACAACTTGCGTAAGAGCAATTAGTGAACAAGGTTCAATTTTATTTGAGAATGTAGATTGTACTTCACCTCATACTAAGCTTCAAGCAAGAGTAGCTGGCGGTGAATTTGGAGGCAAACTTCAAGTGAAGTCTAACGCTGAAGTAGTAGGCTCTATCGATATAGCAACATCTGGCGAGCAACAATGGTCAGATGTTGTAGTGGAACTACAAACGGTAAATGATGAATTAACAATCGAATTGATCGGTTCTGTAAAGATCAGTGGCTTTAAATTAATGTAAGTATAGTTAATTATATATTCGCCGCTGACTAATCTACAGTGCGTTACCGCGTAATCACAAGTGACTGTTTGACTACCTTTAAAAATGAAAGTTCAAAACATTTGCTTGTCAGCACCAAGAATATGCCATGAAGCTAGGGAAGCGAAGCGCGCAGCGTACGTACTTGGTACGTGAGCACTGGAGCGACCGATGAATAACATATTCGCCGCTGATTAGTCTACAGTGCGTTACCGCGTGATCACAAGTGACTGTTTGAACTACCTTTAAAAATGAAAGTTCAAAACATTTGCTTGTCAGCACCAAGAATATGCGATGAAGCTAGGGAAGCGAAGCGCGCAGCGTACGTACTTGGTACGAGAGCACTGGAGCGACCGATGAATGACATATTCGCCGCTGACTAATTTACAGTGCGTTACCGCGTGATCACAAGTGACTGTTTGAACAACCTCTAAACATAGCCCATGTTGTAATGGATACCCTCCGTTACACCATGGGTTATCGTTTTGTTCAACCTATGTTATGATACGATAGTGTTTATATAATCTTCAGATTCTATATTTCATCAAGTGAGGATACGAAATCATGCTATCAAAACTTCTTGCTCGAATAGATAATGTTCGTATAAAACAAAAGTTGTTTATCTCATTTATTGTTGTCGCCTTTGTTCCAATTATTTTTGTAGGGGTATATCTTACCTCGCAATTCAGGCAGCATGTACTTGAGCAAGCCACGCAGCAATCCAACAACAATGTTGAGCGCATTAAGTTGCAATTGGAAAGTACAGTTCAACGGCCAATTGATATCTCAGGTATATTGATGAGTGATGCAGAACTGTCAAACGTTATTAATACGCAATATGAGAGTACTTATGAAGTCGTTGAAGCATTTAAAGATTACAACGATTTTCGTGAATATTTGAAACTATACAATGAAATATCTAATATCAAATTTTATTCAAAAAACAATACGCTGCTAGATAACTGGGAATTCATGCAACTTACTGATGAAATCACCAACAGCGCGTGGTATGGCTATACTAATGATAGCGGACTTATCTATTGGGCATTCATTGCTGACGAAACGAAGAAAAATCAATCCTATCTTTCTCTAGTAAGAAAGGTGGAATTTCCATTATATCGAACAAATGGTATTCTTGTTATGAATATATCACCTGATGTCTTGAATAATATCGTCCGAAAAGAAACATTCGATACGTATATTATTGATAGCTCAGATACTATTGTTGCAGCAAAAGATCATAATTCAGTTGGTCAGAAAATATCCTCATTAGATTTTGCTAGCGAGCGAATTAATTGGGGTGTTGGACAGTACGAGATGAAAGTAAATGGAGAACCTTCAAGAATTATCGTGGAGGAATTGTTACCACAGTATAGTCAAAACAGTTTGAAGATCATGTCGATTTTCAGGATAGATAGTATAGTAAGTGGCGCTGATCGGATTTCATATCAAGGTTTAATGGTTATGTTAATAAGTATCATAGTTTCGATGATTTTAATCTATGTAACGTCGTCGTTAATATCAAAGCGAATATTGGCGTTGAACCGTCATATTAGTAAAGTAAGTACTGGTGATCTAAATGTTAACTCTGAAATAACAGGTAATGATGAAATCGGATTACTATCGAGGCAGTTTAATAATATGGTTGGGAATATACGTGATCTGATGAATCGTGTTCGCGACACAGAGTATCAAAAATCACAGTTAGAACTGCGCCAACGGGAAATTAAACTGAAAATGATGGCAAGTCAAATCAATCCGCATTTTCTGTTTAATGCTTTAGAATCTATTCGAATGAACGCCCATATGAAAGGTGAAAAGGAACTTGCTGGCATTGTTCGTATGCTTGGAAGAATGATCAGGAAGAACCTAGAGGTTGGAATGGGTTCGATTTCAATGGCTGATGAAATCGAAGTTATTCGTTGTTATTTAGAAATTCAAAAATTCCGCTTCGGACCTGAACGATTGGCGTTTACATTAGATGTTGATGAAAATGCGTTAGATCAAAAAGTACCACCGCTATTACTCCAACCAATCGTTGAAAATGCCGTTGTGCATGGTTTGGATCAAGTTGTAGTAGATGGGGAAATTCATATTTCTATTCAATATCGTTTGACTCAATTGAGAGTGGTTATTACAGATAATGGACAAGGTATGAGTATCGATAGATTACAACATGTTATGCATGCAATAAATGAGCCTGAAGAAGAGAATGGTTCACGTATTGGCCTAAGGAACGTACATCAAAGATTAGTTATGACATACGGAGTCGAAGCTGGTTTACAAATAATTTCTCAGCCAGGTGAAGGTACTTCCGTTTCATTTGCAATCAACATGGAGGAGAGCTAGATGTATAAAGTAATGATTGTTGATGATGAACCAATGATTAGACAAGGCTTGCAATCATTAATTGAGTGGGAAGAGTATGGTTTTAATGTAGTTGCTCTTGCTAGCAATGGAGTCGAGGCTATTGAATTGTATAAGGAACATAATCCTGACCTCATACTCATTGACATTCGCATGCCCATAATGGATGGAATTCGTACGATTGGAGAGCTACGTCAGTTGGGTGCTAAGTCACGAATTTTAATATTGAGTGGCTATGGTGAATTTCAATATGCTCAACAAGCGATTCGATTTAAAGTAGACGGTTACGTGTTGAAGCCAATAGATGAGAATGAACTAACAGTTTATATTGAGAAGGTTAGTAAGGAACTAAATAAATCACAGCAAGATGCTGTTATTAGTACACAAACATTAACATTGCTTCGGGAAGAATGGTTAAAAGGTTTTGTGGAATATGAGCTACAAGAAGCAGAACTAAGTTTAGAACATTGGAAGCGCCTTTTTACGCAGCCATTTTCGGAAGCAAATATCATATTACTTGATACTTATAGTCGTGAACATTCTTTAACGACACGAAATATGATTAAACAACAGCTTTCCACCTTTATTGAAGATCAAAAATGGGGATATGTATTCTCCACGGATGCTTATATTGGCATATTAATTAATCAGGTTTCGATGAATCAGTCGAAGAAAGAACGTTTGAATAATATTATTGAACTCTCATGCAATCAGAAAGCACAATTTGTAGCAATAATGAGTTCCACACATACGGACATATTGGCATTATATGAGGAACTTGTTCAAGTGAAGATTGCTTTGAAAAATCGCTTCTTTATGCATGCTAATGAGTTATTTGAACTTAATGATATCATTCACACACATGATTTCGACAAGCCTGAGCTGCCTTTGTCGGTATTTATTGATCAAATGTCTCAAAAGTTATTTTATGTGATTGATGTCGGAAACAAAACGATGCTAGATGAGCTTCTTGATCAAATAGCCGATCAATTACGAAATTATTGTGATACTGAGCAACAGATGAAATCTAGCTGGGCGCAATTGTTAACGATGGTAATGAATCGAATCTCTGCAATGCACCCACAATTAGCACTTGAAGATGATTTGAAACTTGTTACACAGCTTTATTTGACTCATCACTATCATCTTATGTTAGACCAATTAAAGTTCCAATTAACATCGTTAATGAATCGTTTAACCGTGACAGAGAGCACGAATACGACGGTTATGAAACAAATGATTGATTTTATTGATCGACATTACGCAGAACCACTACGCTTAGAGACGATGGCTGATCTATTCAATTATAATAGTGGCTATTTAGGTAAGATGTTCAAAAATCATACTGGAGAGAGCTTTAATACGTATTTGGACAATGTGAGAATTGAGCAATCCATTATTATGCTTCAAGAAGGTTATAAAGTTCATCAAGTGGCGGAGCGGGTAGGATATGCCAATGTAGATTATTTCCATAGTAAGTTTAAGCGGTATAAGGGTGTATCACCATCCGCGTATAAACCTAATCGAATATGAAGCGAAATTATTATAGGAGTAAAAAATCAAGTGAATAATAATTATTTTAGAGCTAATTTACAATTAGCTCTATTTTTTTTGTTGTAAACGCTGTTATTTATATAAAAAAGACTAATTTATATGGTAAAAGTCTCTTTTTGATATGATTTTATAGCAAATTTATATGGTGTTACGACTTTTTTATTTCAGCTATTATTAATTTATCAACGAAACAGTCATAAGGATTATTGTAGTAGGAGGAAGCCGGATGAAAGAGCAAACAACAAACACCAACTTAACTATTGGTGCAAGCAAGGGCAAAAGGTTTTGGCAAACGATGCTTCAACAAAAGTATTTATATCTTATGTCTATGCCATTTGTTATATGGGTCATTATTTTCAGTTATGTTCCAATTTGGGGATGGTTGATGGCCTTCCAAAACTATAGACCTCGAAATTCAATTATGAATCAAGATTGGGTCGGGCTTAAACATTTTATTGAACTATTCACAGATGAGCGCTTCTACTTAGTTTTACGTAACACTTTAGCAATGAGTTCAATGGGCTTGATCGTTAGCTTTACAGTGCCCGTTATCTTTGCACTATTACTTAATGAATTGCGTCAACAATTTTTCAAGAGAACAATCCAAACGATCGCTTATCTACCTCACTTTGTATCTTGGGTAGTTGTATCAGGTATCGTTACGAAAATGCTATCTACGGATGGCGGTGCAATTAATGATTTATTAATTAGTTTACACATTATAGATCAACCGATCCAATTTATGGCCAAGGGAGAATGGTTCTGGTCTATTGTAACCTTCTCAGATGCTTGGAAAGAAACCGGTTGGAACTCCATTATTTTCTTAGCTGCAATGTCTGGTATCGATCAGGAATTATATGAAGCTTCAACAGTAGATGGAGCAGGACGCTTTAGAAAAATGTGGCATATTACTTTGCCAGGTATTAGAACAACGTTCATGGTATTATTCATTCTTTCAATCGGTCACCTTGTTAGTATCGGCTTTGAGAAACAGTTCTTACTCGGAAATCCGCTCGTCGTAGATTATTCGGAAGTTATAGACTTATACGCATTAAATTACGGTATTAATCTAAGTAGATATTCTTACGGTACTGCGATTGGTATTTTCAACTCTGTAGTTAGCATCATTCTCGTATTCCTTGCGAATTATATTTACAAAAAGGTTACGAAAGAATCTATCATCTAGAGGAGGGAATATGAGATGAGTTCAAATTCAGGCAAGCTTATGCAAAGAAGTATAGGCGATAAAATATTCGATATAGCCAACGTGTTCATCATGGTGCTCGCTGGTATAATAACACTTTATCCATTCATGAACGTTCTAGCCATTTCTTTGAATGATTCCGTAGATACAGTACGCGGTGGTATAACGATATTCCCACGCGAGTTCACATGGAAAAACTATGAAACTATTTTTGGATATGAATCACTAGGTACAGGTCTGCGCAATACGTTAATTAGGACGATTCTTGGTACAGGCATTGGTGTGCTTACCGCTTCAATGCTTGCTTACACACTTAGTCGTATAGATTTTCAAGCTAGAAAATGGTTATCTCCAATGTTCGCGATGACAATGTACTTCTCAGGCGGACTGATTCCAGGGTACATGCTAATGCGTCACCTTGGTCTAATTGGTACATTTGAAGTTTATTTATTACCAGCACTATTAAGTGTATGGAACGTATTTATCGTTAGGTCTTACATTGATGGCTTACCTTTGGCACTACAAGAATCAGCAAAAATTGATGGTGCAAATGACTTCACGATTTTCTGGAAAATAATTTTACCTCTATGTACACCAGTACTTGCAACGATCGCATTATTCATTGCGGTAGGTCACTGGAACGCATGGTTTGATACTTATCTTTACAATAGTCAGAAACCAGAGTTTACGACTTTGCAGTATGAATTGATGAAAGTACTTCAATCAACACAAGCATCTGCAAATTATCGTGATCCAAATGCCCAACAAGCGATTGCCTCAGTATCTCCTGAGTCTATCCGAATGGCGATTACGATTGTAGTTACCGTTCCTATTTTATTCATCTATCCATTCTTACAACGTTATTTCGTAAAAGGAATGACATTAGGTGCAGTAAAAAGTTAGTTTTTCCTTGATATTGTCGAGATGCTTTTACAAACGTTTAAGCATCTCGTAATATAATAATCACAGATAGATAAAAGGGAGGCAGTTATTAATGAAGAAAGTAAAAATGGGTCTTAGCTTGTTGTTAATGATGACGATGTTATTTTTAGCAGCTTGTGGTAGTAACAGCAACGGCAATAATACTCCTAGCACTACTAACAACAGTACTTCTGGTTCAAGTGAGGAAACTCAAGAGCCTATGACAATCCGTCTTGTGTCTGGTGATGTGAATCCTGACTGGGATAAAAATCAAAGTGAAATTGGTAAAGTGCTTAGTGAAAAAACTGGCATAAGTCTACAAGTAGACTTCCCAGTTGGTGGTTCAGATGCAGATATGTTCGCATTGATGGTTGCTAGTGATGAGTATCCGGATCTAGTAATGCCAAAAGGTAATACGAATAAATTGGTAGATGCTGGTGCACTTCTTGACCTTCGTCCATTACTTGAAGAACATGCTCCTAACCTTATGAAAGTATATGGCGAATATATTAATCGCCTTGTATATAGTGCAACAGATGATTCTATCTATACATTGCCACTTGATGGTGTAGGTCATACTTATTTTGAATCTGGTGGTGGTTTCCAACTACAGCATCAAGTTGTAGAATCGCTTGGTTACCCAGAGATTAAAACTGTAAAAGATTATGAGAGCGCAATTAAAACTTACATCGAGCAAAATCCAACAACGGAAGATGGACAACCTCGTCTTGGTCTTTCATTGAATGGTGGAGAATGGCAAATTCTTATTTCTGTAACAAACCCAGCATTCTATGCTACAGGCGCACCAGATGATGGCGAGTTCTATGTTAATCAAGAAAATTATGAAGTTAAGATGCATTACCAGCGTGCTGAAGAAAGAGAATATTTCCGTTGGTTGAACCATATGAACGATATCGGTTTACTTGATCCAGAATCTTTCGTGCAAAAATATGATCAATATAAAGCAAAAGTGGCTTCTGGTCGTGTTCTAGGTATTATCGATCAAGATTGGGATTACGCTGAAGCTGAAAATGCTTTGAAGGCAGAAGGTAAATTCAATGAAACTTATGCACGTTTCCCTGTAACACTAGATGAAACTTACCAAAATGCATCATTCCAAGGTACTGGTTATATTGCTGGATATGGTGTTGGTATTACTGTTGATGCAAAGGATCCAGTTCGTATTATTAAATACCTTGATTACTTAGCTTCTGATGAAGGTCAAGTACTTGTTAACTGGGGTATTGAAGGCGTTCATTATACAGTAGATGCTGATGGTAAACGTTCAATTCCTGCAGAAGTACAAGAACGTAAAACGAACGATGGTAATAATTTCAAAAAACAAACTGGTATCGGTAACTATTGGTTGTCCGCTCGTTATGGTGATGGCGTTCTAGATCCTTCTGGTAATTACTATACGACTAACTTCCCTGATCAAATCGTAGCAGCTTACTCTGAGGCAGATAAGAAAACTCTAGCTGCTTATGGTGCGACAACTTACAAAGATCTATGGCCTGCTGATGACGTATTTGCAGAACGTGCATACGGTGCAGGATGGACGATTAACTTCGATACAGCGTCTGATGCGAATGTTATCTTCCAAAAATCTCAAGATTTGATGAAAAAATATATTCCACAAGCGATTCTTGCAAAACCAGCTGACTTCGATAAAGTTTATGATGAGTTTATGGCTGAACTTGATAAAGTTGGAGTAAGCAAAATGAATGAGGAATATTCCAAACTAATTAAAGATCGTGTTGAAATGTGGTCTAAGTAGATATAATCTAATAGTAATAGACAAAGAGTCCAGCGATGGGCTCTTCGTTCTATCATTGAATATGAAAAAGGAGAATCGATGATGATTAGTAATAAGCTGCCTAAAATGTGGTATGGGGGAGATTATAACCCCGAACAATGGGATGCTCCTACAATGGAAGAAGATATTCGGATGTTCAAGATTGCTAATATTGATGTCGCTACAGTTAACGTATTCTCATGGGCTCTAATCCAACCGAATGAAAACGAGTACAACTTCTCGGAACTTGATCGAATTATTGATCGTTTAACAAAGGATAATATATATATTTGTTTAGCAACAAGTACTGGTGCACATCCTGCTTGGATGGCTCATCGTCATCCTGATGTTACACGAGTAGATTATGATGGTCGTAAACGTAAATTTGGTGGACGTCATAATTCATGTCCTAATAGTCCAACGTATCGTAAATATTCAAGAGAAATTGCAAGCAAACTATCTGAACGTTATGCAAAGCATGAAGGATTAGTTGTATGGCATATTTCTAATGAATATGGTGGTTATTGCTATTGTGATAATTGTGCGGAAGCATTCCGTGGATGGTTAAGTAATCGCTATGAAACAATCGAAGCGTTGAACAAAGCATGGTATACGAATTTCTGGGGACATACGTTCTACGATTGGGCAGAAATTGTTCCTCCGAATAGTTTAAGTGAAGAGTGGGCTGGTAATCGTACTAATTTCCAATCCATTTCATTAGATTATCGTCGATTCCAATCCGATAGCATGCTTGAATGTTTCAAAATCGAATATAATGCGATTCGTGAATTTTCCCAAGATGTTCAAATTACTACTAACTTAATGGGTACATATCCTGAACTTGATTATTTCAAGTGGGGCAAAGAGATGGATGTTATATCATGGGATAACTATCCGTCTATAGACACCCCTGTTAGTTTTACAGCAATGTCACATGCTTTAATGAGAGGACTTAAAGGTGGCCAACCATTTATGTTAATGGAACAAACGCCTAGTCAGCAAAACTGGCAACCTTATAACTCCTTGAAACGTCCTGGTGTTATGCGCTTATGGAGTTATCAAGCGGTTGCACATGGTGCTGATACCGTAATGTTCTTCCAGCTAAGACGTTCAATCGGAGCATGTGAGAAATATCATGGTGCCGTAATTGAGCATGTAGGTCATGAGCATACTCGTGTGTTCCGTGAATGTGCAGATCTAGGAAACGAGCTTGTACAACTAGGTGATACATTACTTGATGCTAGACATCAATCTAAAGTGGGTATTGTCTTCGATTGGGAAAATCGCTGGGCACTTGATCTTACAAGTGGTCCTACGATAGCTTTGAAATATGTTGACCAAGTGCACAAGTATTACGATGCCTTCTTCCAACATAATATTCAAGCAGACATGATTAGCGTAGAAGAGCAATTTGAACGATATGAAATTGTTGTAGCTCCTGTAATGTATATGGTGAAACCAGGATTTGCTGAGAAGGTGGAGCAGTTTGTTGAAAAAGGCGGTACGTTTATTACAACCTTCTTCAGTGGTATTGTAAATGAGAATGATATTGTTACTACAGGTGGATACCCAGGGGAATTACGTAAAGTACTTGGGATATGGGCTGAAGAGATTGATGCATTACTTCCAGGACAAAGTAATGAGATCGTGATGAATAATCAGTACGGTCATTTGAATGGTCAATATGAATGTAATATTTTATGTGATTTGATTCATAGTGAAGGTGCTGAGGTGCTTGCGACTTATGGTAGTGATTTCTATAAAGGCATGCCAGTTGTAACGAAAAATAAATTTGGAAACGGTCAAGCATGGTACGTTGCTAGTAGTGCTGACGCACAATTTTTATCTGACCTTGTGAAAACAGTAACCGAAGAAAAAGGAATTCATGCATTACTGAAACCTGTAGCTGGGGTAGAAGTGACTGAGCGTATCAAAGACGGCCAATCTTATTTGTTCGTTCTGAATCATAATGCTCATGATGTAACGATCGATTTGGGTGAGATACAAGGAACGGATCTATTAAATCAATCCTTGGTGCAAGGGACATTACAACTAAAAGCCAAAGATGTGATGATTATTCAGAAATAAATGAACTTATACATTATAGCTGCTGCCATCAATTCATGGAGTATTCATGAATTGATGGCAGCAGTTTTTTTATTTGTATAGAAAGTTCAAAAAGCAGGCTTTGATAACGACGGCTGGCTTCGTAGTATGTTCCACATAGAAGATGAAGTGAAATTGGGAATTTCCACTGTTTTGGCGATATGGTAAATCAGTCAAATTTCTTTACATAGATCTTGAAGTTTTGTAAACAATATAACTAATTGTATGTCATTACAAAGCAGTTGTTCAGAGAGCGATAAATGAAAATTTTGGTTTATGCTTCCGAAGCAACTCTTCATTGGGAAGAGGTTGTTCAAGAAGCAATATGAAAAGTTTTAGGAGGATTAATATGAGCAAGCAGAAGAAAAAAACTGTTACAAAATATTCAAAGTCGAATATGAGTTCCACAGAGTACCAAAGTTTCGCCAAAACACAAGAACCTCCTCGTACAGTACTTAAAAACTGTTTGATGGCGTTTCTCATCGGTGGAGCGATCTGTACGCTAGGTCAAGGTGTGACGGAACTATATATGCACTTCTTCAAAATGACTTCTGAAGAAGCAAGTAATCCTACAGTCGCTACATTAATTCTTGTATCTGTTATTCTGACTTCGCTTGGGGTATATGACAAGTTTGCACAGATCGCTGGTGCAGGTTCCGCAGTTCCAGTTACAGGCTTCGCGAATTCAATGGCTTCTGCTGCGATAGAACATCGTGCGGAAGGTCTTGTACTTGGCACTGGTAGTAATATGTTCAAGCTTGCTGGTTCAGTTATTGTATTCGGAACAGTGGCAGCATTTATCGTGGGAATAGCCTATATTGTACTAGGTATAGGGGGTCATTAATATGTTGCGAGGACAGCAGTCTTGGTGGTTTGAGAAAGCGCCAAAAATAATTAGCACAGCTACAATTGTAGGACCATTAGAAGGTCTAGGACCACTTGCTGATACTTTTGATGTAATCCATCCTGAATTAGATATGAATGAGAAGACTTGGGAAAAAGCTGAACGTTTAATGCTTAATCAAGCGACACAAAAAGCACTTACGAAAGCGAATTTAGATTCCTCGGATCTACAAATCTATGTAGGAGGAGACTTACTTAATCAAATTATAACGAATAGCTTTGTTGCCCGCGAATTGGCTATCCCTTACTTAGGTGTTTTTGGTGCTTGCTCTACTTCAATGGAATCATTAGCGATTGTGGCCCAGCTTGTAAGCAGTGGTGCTGTGAAATATGGGATGGCGGCTACTAGCAGTCACAATGCTACTGCTGAGAAACAATTCCGGTATCCAACGGAATATGGTGCACAAAAACCGCCAACAGCACAAAATACAATTACTGGATCAGGTGCAGCAATTGTTAGCTTGCAAGGAAAAGGACCAAGTATTGAAGCTGCTACGATTGGTAAGGTCATTGATCTTGGTATTACTGATCCATTCAATATGGGGGCTGCTATGGCTCCTGCTGCAGTAGATACCATTATTGCTCACTTCAATGATCTAAATCGAACACCTCTTGATTATGATCTTATTATTACTGGTGATCTCGCGAGTGTTGGACATCCCATTGCCAAAGAGTTATTACTGAAAGAAGGTGTACCGATCAATCAAACTTGTTTTGATGATTGTGGACTACGAATCTACGATATCGAGCAACAAGATGTACAAGCAGGGGGTTCAGGAGCGGGTTGTTCAGCGGTCATCACTTACGGTCAAATTGTGCAACAACTTACAGAGGGTAAATTAAAACGAGTGCTCATGGTTGCGACTGGTGCATTGATGTCACCGATTTCCTTCCAACAAGGAGATACAATACCTTGTATTGCTCATGCCGTTGCATTGAAAGGAATGGGGGTAGAGTAAATGATCTATTTTTGGGCTTTTGTCGTTGGTGGTGCGATTTGCGTAATTGGACAATTGATGTTTGATGTTATGAAATTAACACCTGCTCATACGATGGCAACACTCGTTGTAGTAGGAGCATTTGTAGATGGTTTTGGGTGGTATGAACCGTTAGTTGAGTTTGCAGGCGCAGGCGCAACCGTTCCGATTACAAGTTTTGGTAACGCACTTGTCCATGGTGCATTAACTGAGTTATTTGATGTAGGATGGATTGGTGTTATATCAGGTATATTCAAAGTAACGAGCGCTGGTATTTCAGCAGCGATCATATTCTCCTTCTTAGCGGCACTATTTGTGAAACCGAAAGGATAATTGTTGCAATAAAGTAGAAGGCTCCCCCAACTTTCGCGTTAAACTACGAAAGTTGGAGGGAGCCTTTTTTTATTTACAATACACCACGATGAAAGCCGATAATCGACTCGACGTTTTTCAATATCAATTGCTCTAACTGTAGTATGCCCTCAGTGTTGAGTGCTGGTTTCGTTAATGTCGCACGGTCGAGTTGAAATTGTTTTGCCAATGCTAATGCGGTATTACCTTCTGCCATTTGTAGTTTATAACGCGATGATATTTCTTGTAGTGAGGATGCATATCTCTCATCTGTCCCAGCTGTGATACAAAGCTCATACATATCAATAATATGATCATCGCTTTCTATAGGGAAGTATTCATGAGGTGCGGTACTATCAAAGATTGCAAAACCTAAATCTCGGCAGATGACCATATCTAAGCTGTTAGGATCCAATCCACATTGATATACTTCAAGCTGATAATGTTGCTCAATTCCTTTTTGTACAAGTTTACGGAGTAATGTTGATTTGCCAGAGCCTGGTCTACCTTTGATGAAATAGCGTGTTAAGCCCTCTGTTAAAACAGGCACATAGTCTATTGCTCCATCAGGTGTTGCGGCGCCGAGAAAACGATGAATTGGTGCTGCAGAAGGGTGGTCTCCAAGTGTAGGAAATAATTTTTGGGCTAATTGATCTGCAAATTGATTAGCTTTCCCATAATCCATCGCATCGATATATATTTTTTCCCATTCATCATGAATGACTAATGCCTGTTCATAACTACGATAAGCATGTAGGTGATTTTTATAGATTTGTTCACCAAGAGCATCGATTGCTGCTTTATGCTGATCGATTATTTCTAAATTGTAAAAGTCGTATACATTCAAGGTTATAATAGAACCCTTAAAATCTGTTGTTTCAATCATGGCTGGAGGGGCGGAACTAATAATGGCTAGCCTATATTGTGGTAATAGTATGGCTTGTAAATGCTGTGGTGATGAAGGATGATGAACCAGTTGTAGTTCAAGCATTTCATTGTTGCACAATTCTTTATGCAGCCGATCCATTATCTCACCATTTTCAGAACTGAAAGGACCATCAATTAATATTAAGTATTGTAATTGTTTCATCGTTTCTGGAATGAGACTAATATGACCTTGTGAAGTATTACCAGATAAAAAATAATGTAGTTGTGTCAAAAACTCACGCACCTTTCTAGGCGATTGGGGTTGGTATAGTGTATTAATCAAGGCATAAATGTGTGCCTACGAGAGGAAGTTCAAAAAGCGAGCTTTGATAACGATGATTGACTTGGACGTATATTCGACATCGAATATGAAGTGAACTTGGTAAGTTTAGCATAGGCTTCCGATGTATGTTTCTAGCAGAAACATTGTAGGTACTCGTGTACCAATAACGTACACTGGAGTTTCCTCCTTCCTCAAGTAGCGCTTCATCTTCTCGGTTCTGAAAGCCCGCTTTTTGAACCATTACCATTTTAACTTTAATTAATTTCTATTACTTCATAAAAATTGAAACTTTCATAATGTAACTTTCGTTTACATTTATATAGAAGAAACAAGAATTATTTCTAAAATGAGAGGAGTAAAATTGTAAGCAATTACAAAATTATGAACTTTTACGTAATATTAATAGGATTCTCTAGGGGCTTCATTTATAATAGAGAAGAATATCAAAGATTATCTTTTTGAAGTTGGATAATCTTACGTATGACTACGCTTATAAAGTAACTTTTTATTTGCAAGATCACTAATCAAGTAGATAATAAAAAGTTTTAGGAGGTTATATTATGGAGAATTCGTCAATTGCGATGCAATTATGTCATAAAATATTTCACCAGTTATCTTCAGCAATAGTAGGGAAAGAGGCAGAAATAGAAAGGTTATTAATTGCAGTACTAGCAGGAGGGCATATCTTACTTGAAGATGTACCTGGTACTGGAAAGACTCAACTCGTGAAATCGTTGGCTAACACGATAGGCGGTCAATTCCGCAGAATTCAATGTAACCCCGACCTACTTCCTTCAGACATCACAGGCGTTTCCATTTTCCATCCCGCACAGCAGCAATTTGTGTTCCGTAGTGGACCCGTACATACAAATGTTCTCCTTGCAGATGAGATTAACAGAGCTACAACTAAGACACAATCCGCATTACTTGAGGCAATGGAAGAAGGGTATGTAACGGTTGACGGTGAAGGTCACAAACTACCTGAACCATTTATTTTGCTAGCCACTCAAAATCCGATTGAATTTGAAGGTACATATACATTGCCTGAAGCTCAATTAGATCGTTTTATGTTGAAACTACGTCTTGGTTACCCATCGCCACAAGATGAGCAAAAAATGATTCAACATACGAATAGTATTCACCCAGCAGACGGATTGCAGCCATTAATGGAGATTGAACAGCTTCTAGTGATTCGAGATCTAGTGCAGCAAGTACATTTAGATGATGTTATAGCCCAGTATATAATTAAAATTATTGGATCGACTAGAAGCCATCCTTATTTGATGCTCGGGGCAAGTCCAAGGGCATCGATCTCTCTAGCAAAAGCGGTTAAAGCTAGAGCATTTCTATACCAACGAAACTATGTGCTACCAGATGATGTAAAGCAATTATTCCCTCATATTATTGGTCACCGCGTGTTATTAAGTATGGAAGCACGCTTGCAAGGGGTTAATGTTAATCAAGTGTTGGAGCAAATGCTTACTACAGTTGATGTACCGCTTTTTGTCCAGAGATAAGGGGGCAATCAGATGAAAAGTATACGCAGCTGGATCGGTTTGTTAGCTCTCTATATATGTAGTTTGTTCTATTTCTTATTTCAAGGTGGAAAAACTTCGTTAATGCTATTTGGTATATTGAATATATTGTTGATCTATTTGTCTGTTGGTTATTGGAGTGGTATTCGAAATGTGAAGGGCAACAGACTAATCGGCTATGAAGGACACAATCGACAACAAACTCAGATCGTGGCAGGTCATTCCTTACAAATTACATTTAGTGCGAAATTCACAAAATTCATGCCAATGCCTTACGTTTTAGTAAGGGAAAATCTTATCCGACATGATGGTACGAAGCAAGTGTTTGAAGGGACAATGGTTCCGGGATTTCGTAATGAAAGTCATTGGCAATATATTATTCCTCATTTAAGGAGAGGACAATATTCTTTCGGTTCGACGACTTGTTTAAGTTATGATGCATTCGGTTTGAAATCACATGGCGGGGAAATTTATATAAATAGTGCAATTCAAGTGTTTCCACAAACGCTATCAGCGAAACAATGGACAGAATTACTTCGTGGTCATCATGGTATATACTCCTCCAATTCAATTTCCAAACACGCGAAAGAATCTACTCAGCAAAATGGTGTCCGTGATTATATGCATGGGGATCGATTAAGCAAAATCCATTGGGGTGCTACCGCTCGCACAGGTTCATGGAAATCAAAAGACTTCGAAAGGGAATCGATGAAAAAATCGGTAGTCGTATTAGATCGTTATGTACCAGTGTCTACATCTAATGAACGGGAACGACTGCAACAACGATTTGAAATTTCGGTTTCAATGGCAGCTTCTATATTGGATTATAGTATGAAGAACGATTCTGCTGTTGGTTTATTGTCCGCTGGAGATAACTACTTCTATAGTAATCCTTCAACTGGAATGGCTCATCACGTTGGGATGATGAATCATCTTATGACTGTAGATGCTGATGCATCCAAACCACTAAGTCAGTTACTACATACTCGAATGAGAGACTTACAAGGTAACAATGTTTTGCTTATTGTTACTTTTGAACTGACCAAAGCATTATTGGCTACACTGAAACAAATACGTAGTGATTCCACGTTGTTCTATATTGCTAGTTATACTACGGCAACAGAACAATTGGAGGCTATTGCCGTATTAAGTGCATTTCGTATCGAAGGATTTCGCGTTATTGAAATTAATGAATGGGCAACAACATTTGATAGTCTTGAAGGAAGTGGGGCGTGATAAATGTGAAAGGTCATTATGAATGGCTACAACGCCTGACTCCATTACTCGTTGCTATAATGATTGTGAATGTGCTTTCTGTCTTTCGGGGTTATTGGTGGAATGATACTTACAATATCATCTGGTTATCGCTAGCGTTAATAAGTGTAGTTCACTTTTTAGGCAGTAGCAGATTACCGAAATTCGTTTTATATGTCATTGAATTTATCTCGATTGTTATGATAACGATTATGGTAAGGCAGGAACACTTTGAACCAATTGCTGAAGATATAACGAACTTTCAGCGCATTTGGCATTATATTCAAAGTATGCATCCATTTATTGAGATTGTATTAGTTGTTTCTATCTCGCAGCTAATTTTTAGTGCATGGGTGACTACAAAAAAACGATTATATTTATTTTTTGCTTTTTCATTATTAATTCTATGTGTGAAAGATTCCTTCTCACCAATGAAATTATGGTTGCAAATTGCAATAATTATAGTCTTATTTCTTATTTGGCATACTTTACTTCATTTTCATCATTTGCAACAGAAAAATTCTACTAGCTTCAAACTATTATTACACCATCCGTTAGCTATTATTATTCCGATGTTTGTTGTCATCGCGATGTTACTTGCCATTGGCATGAATTTACCTGCTAAGCCACCATTATTAGAAGATCCGTATGCGTTATGGAAGCAATCACGTGGCGAAAAAGTGGAAATCGGAAACGGCTTGGGTAATGGTGGTGGCAGAGGCACAAGTACGAATGTTAATAGTTCGCCATTAACTTCGATGACGTCGGGTTACAGTAGAACAGATAAAAAGCTGGGAGGAAGTTTTCAATTTGATTACTCACCAGTGATGACCGTAAAGACGACACATAAAAGCTACTGGCGTGGTGAATCTCGTTATTACTACGATGGTACAGGATGGTACGACATAAATCCTTTGGAAGATAATCAAATTATTAGGATTGATGAAGAGTTTATAGCGGAAGAACGTCCGCTGGCAGAAACTATTATCGTCGAGCAACAATATGACTTTGTCAGACTAGCTCCACTACCAGTATTATTTGCTGCTGGCCAAGCTTCAAGGATACTAGAGGTTGTATATAAAGACACAGTAAACCTTAGTGAAGAATTAACTGATGTAACAGAAATTACGACGATAGGACCAGGTGAGTTACTTAAGGGAACACTATGGCATCCATCTGATTGGCGCATTGAACAATACGGAGACGGTAATGTGGAATCTAATATCGCTACTTATCAAGTGGAGTCCGAAGTTATTGTGATCGATCATCAAGCCTTAGCGGAAGCAACTGCGACATTTGAGGATGAGGATCTTATGCAAGCTTATACTTCTATTCCCCAATTATTTCCTGAGCGAGTTAGAGAATTAGCTGAAGAAGTGACTGCCAGTGCCAATAATGATTATGAGAAGGTCTTATTACTTGAGCAACACTTGAAAAATTCGTACAATTATACGAATACGCCGGATACGACGAAGATGACAGGTTCTAGCTCAGATTTTGTAGAACAATTTTTATTTGAAATACAAGAAGGGTATTGTGATTACTTCTCGACCTCAATGGTAATGATGGCGCGTACGCTAAATATACCTGCGAGATGGGTGAAAGGCTTCTCCTCAGGAGTGAGTGATGAAGCAATGGCGAATCAAGAACAGTTAGCTTTTACGCAATATATGAAGAACTCAGATACTTCGGGGACTTATACTGTTCGCAATGCGGATGCACATTCATGGGTAGAGGTATATTTTGAAGGATATGGTTGGGTAGCATTTGAGCCTACACCAGGTTTTGCTTTTCCTTATACTTATGTAGATGATGAGATTAATCCATTAGAAAATGTATTGGTTCCTACTCCAGCACCTCTGCAATTAGATGATGTCGTTGCTGATCAGAATAAAGAAGCTAGTCCAGCTCTTAGATGGATCGGCTATGTACTGTTAACTGCTATCGTTGTAATCGCTATTATACTAGGCGTGAAATACCGTAAAGAGCTTTTTGAGTTAATGAATAGAATACGTTATCGCAAGTATTCGATAAACGAAAGAGTCGTTGTAGAAACGACTAATTTTATTAGCTTTTGCTATCGAAATGGATTAGCGAAAATGAATAATGCAACGTTGCGAGAGACGGTATCAAGTTGGAACTTTGGGTCAAAAGTTTGGCGTAATGATTTACAACAATTACTACATTATTATGAACGAGCACATTATAGTAGTGAAGTAATAAGTGAAAAGGAGTTAACTGAAGTACAACATCTTGTAAAACAATTAAAAAAAGATTGGAATTCATGAAATTTTAGTGGTCATTTCACTTTATTTCTTCTATTATAATAGAAGAAGTAACAAATGAATGCGTTGACTATGAACCCGTCCGCAAGTTTTTCCTTGTGGGCGGGGTTTTGTTTTGCAACAAAATGACGATGTATGTTATAGTTTCGTAATAAAGCATGAAGCTGGAGGAGTACGCTTAATGATTGAAATATTTTTACCTAAAATGAAAGTACAATCGATATATGATATTCCTTTGGATCAGCTCTACGAACAAGGGATTAGAGGGATTGTTACTGATCTGGATAACACTTTAGTTGGAGCACACTCTCCACTAGCTACTGAAGAACTTGTTAAATGGCTTGCGGAAGTAGCTGCTAAAGGTTTCGAGGTTGTAATTGTGTCCAATAATAATGATAGTCGTGTCGGTACATTTGCTGCTCCATTGCAGCTTCCCTATATTCATGCAGCGAGAAAACCAGCGCAACGCGCGTTTGTTAAAGCATTAAACATATTAAAACTAGAGCCAGCTAAAACGTTAATGATCGGTGATCAGATGATGACTGATGTGTTCGGTGGAAATCGTATGGGTATGCATACAGTACTCGTTGCGCCAATCGCCCCCCAAGAAGAAGGCATCATGACGAAAGTTAATCGTCGACTTGAACGTATCGTAATTTCAAAATTACGAAAACGTAGTTTATGGCATGAGGAGGAAACAAAATAGTGAATCAAAGAAGTAATAAGCATGAGTCTGATGGTCGTATTCATTGTGCTGGTTGTGGTGTAGCCATTCAATCAGAAAATAAGGAATTAATCGGATTTGTTCCGGCATCAGCATTAGAGAAACAACCTATTATTTGTCAGCGTTGTTTCCGTATCAAAAACTATAATGAAGCTTCATCTGTAGCTCTTGATCAAGATGATTTTTTACGCTTGCTAAGTGGTATAGGTAATACTAATTCTTTAGTTGTGCATATCGTTGATATTTTTGATTTTGAAGGAAGCTTAATTTCTGGTCTACAACGTTTCGTAGGTAATAATGAAGTATTGCTTGTTGTTAACAAAATCGATTTATTGCCTAAAGTAATGAATATGAATCGTATTCGAAACTGGGTTCAACAACAAGCGAAGCAACAAGGACTACGTACGGTAGACGTTGTACTTTGTAGTGCAAAACGTAATATCGGATTCGAACGAGTGATAGAAGAAATCGAAAATTATCGTAACGGTAGAGACGTATATGTTGTTGGTGCAACGAATGTAGGCAAATCAACACTTATTAATCGTTTAATCTCAGATTATAGTGATCTTACTCAAGAATTGACTACATCTCGTTATCCAGGAACAACACTTGATGCGGTTCGTATTCCGCTTGATGATGGAAATGCGATCATCGATACACCGGGTATAGTTTATACAAGTCGTATGACTGAAATTGTTCCGCGTAGTTTCTTAGGAACACTTTTGCCAGATAAGCCAATTAAGCCACTTGTATATCAATTGAATGAAGGTCAAACATTGTTCATGGGTAGTATCGCTCGTTTTGATTTTGTGGAAGGTGACCGTCAATCATTTACTTTCTACGTGTCTAATGGGCTTAACATTCATCGTACTAAGCTAGAGCGTGCTGATGAGTTGTATGAACAACATCAAGGCGAATTATTAGGTGGTCCTAGTAGAGAAGAACTTGCTGATATTCCTGCGTGGACAAGACATTCATTACGTGTAAAACGTGGACAATACAATGATATCTATATTTCTGGACTAGGTTGGATTCAAGTAAATAGCGACAGTGGTGCATTACTTGATATTTACGCGCCAAAAGGAATTAAAGTTGTTTTACGTGATTCAATGATCTAGAAGTTTCAGATGCAGGTGAGGTGATCAGTTTGGACGTTATCCAACAATTATTAGAGTGGCAACAGGCTCATAATAGTAAGGCGTTGTATTGTGTAATCGGTGATCCTATTAAGCAATCTAAGTCTCCATTGATGCTCAATGAAGCATTCCAACAATGTTCTATAGATGCGATATATGGGGCATTCCAAGTCACGCCTGAGCAATTACCTTCATTCGTACAGGCAGTACGAGATCTTGGTATCTTAGGTATGAATGTAACGATACCACATAAGCTTCATGTGATGGACTTACTGGATGAGATTGATGCCAACGCGCTGGCATTAGGTGCCGTTAACACTGTAATTAATCGAAATGGCCGATTGATCGGGTATAATACGGATGGGATTGGCTATGTTCGATCATTGAAAGAAGAAGCGGTTGCTAACATTGCAGGCAAGAAGATCGTTGTCGTCGGAGCGGGTGGTGCATCAAGAGGTATTATTTATGCATTACTTCAAGAAAATCCGTCAGAGATATATGTTGTTAATCGCACAGTTGCTAGAGCCGATGAATTGGTTGCTTCATTGAATAGTGCCGTGCCATTAATTGCAGCAGGACATGATGAGCTTGAGCAATTGTGTAGACAAGCAGATATTGTCATTAATACGACATCTGTAGGAATGTATCCGCATATTGGTGAAACGCCAATTGCTGGGGAATGGATGAAATCCGGAGCGGTAGCAAGTGATCTTATCTATAACCCATTGAAGACTCAGTTTCTACTCGAGGCAGAGCAGCATGGATGTGTCGCTCATGGTGGTTTAGGAATGTTCATATATCAGGGTGCGTTTGCTTTTGAATATTGGACAGGTAAACAAGCACCTGTGGATGCGATGAGAGAGGTAGTTCAAAATCGCGGACTGTGATCACGCGGATTATGCTAACGTAGTTGATTCGGCGTCGAATATGCCCTCCATCGAAAGCCTGTGTGTGCTCGTGTACCAATAACTACTACTTGCGCTACTCGTTTTCGCTGAATGTCATCTTCTTGATGCTGACAGCCCACGATTTTGAACTTCCATCTGAAGTCTCGAGCTAAACATTGTCCGCTTGTGTACTAGAAACGTACACGTTGCTGGGTAATGGCTGCGAAGATGCCCTTTATCGAAAGCCCGTTTTTTGAACATTACAACACGAAAGAGGTTATTATATATGTTAACAGGAAAACAAAAACGTCATTTGCGTTCATTAGCGCATCATTTAACACCTATTTTCCAAGTTGGTAAAGGTGGAGCAAACGAACACCTTGTTCGCCATATTGAAGAGGCAATTGAAAAGAGAGAATTAATTAAAATCTCTGTATTGAACAACTGTGATGATGATGCCAAAGAAATCGGTTTAGAGATTTCTGAAGCTTCAGGTACTGAATTAGTACAAGTCATTGGTAAGACGATTGTACTTTACAAAGAATCTGTAGATTACAAAACAATTGTTCTTCCAAGATAGTTCGAATACGTTAACACAGTGATTGGAGGTGGCATAATGCGCAAAGTTGGCATAATGGGTGGGACTTTTGATCCAATTCATCTGGGTCATATGATTGCTGCAAGCTCAGCTATGGAAGCGGCGTCCTTAGATGAAGTATGGTTTATCCCTACTGCCACTCCTCCCTTAAAGCCAAATACGCCGCTTGCAACAGCGGAGCAACGTTTACAGATGGTTCAGTTAGCAATTGCAGATCAATCTGCTTTCCGCGCACTAGATATTGAGTTAAGCCGTAGTGGCATCAGTTACTCGTTCGATACAGTGACTAGATTAATGAGTCAGTATCCTCATCATCAGTTCAGCTACATCATTGGTTCTGACCGTATTCATGATTTGCCGACATGGCATCGAGCAGAAGAGTTAAGATCATTAATTTCATTTATTGGTCTTAATCGACCTTCTGATCCGTTGCAACTTGACTTACTTTCTAGTGAGTGGAGAAGTAAACTAACGATTGCATCTATGCCACTTATCGGTATATCATCTACAGAGCTCCGATTACGTGCGGAGCAGGGATTATCATTACAGTACTATGTACCCGATTCCGTTGCGCAGTATATAAGGAGGAATCGAATCTATGGATAGGCAGCAGATTATGGAATCTGTAAGCGTGCAAATGCCAGAACGTCGATGGATTCATACACAAGGTGTTATGAGTACTTCGATTGAGCTGGCGAAGCGTTATGGTGAGAATCCAGAGCGTGCAGAACTTGCAGCGATTATTCATGATGTTGCAAAATATTGGTCTGTTGCAGATCAAGCGACTTATATTAAGCAATACTCACTTGATGAGCGAGTGCTTCATTACAATAAGGAGTTATGGCATGCTGAAGTTGGTGCATCCGTCGCCAAAGAACAATATGGTGTGCACGACGTCGAGATCTGTGATGCCATTCGCTATCATACTTCTGGCAGAGCCAACATGAGCATGTTAGAGAAAATCGTCTGGCTTGCCGATTATATTGAACCGAATCGTGATTTTCCAGGTGTTAATGAGGCGCGTGAGCTAGCGAAAGTTAGCTTGGAGAAAGCCATATTGTTCGGTCTTGATCAAACCATCGTATTTTTAATTGAAAAAGGAAAAGTGGTCTACCCTGTTACTTTAGAAGCGAGAAATAGTATCGTACTACAATTGAATACGAAATAAGTATTCATAGCAGAGAAGTTATTCAAAATAGATATACAAATAATAGGAGGGTTCAAATGAAAGGACATGAACAAGTACAAAAATTATTATCAGCAGTGATAGATGCAGCAGAGGACAAGAAAGCACATGATCTAGTAGCCCTAGATTTAAATGGCTTATCTTTAGTCGCAGATTATTTCGTAATCTGTAGTGGTAATTCAGATACTCAAGTATTAGCAATCTCAACTGAAATTCGTAAAACTGCGGATAAGCTTGGCTTTACGGTACGTGGTGTAGAAGGCGAAAACACGGCTCGTTGGGTATTAATCGACATCGGAGATGTTGTCGTACACATCTTCCATCGTGAAGAAAGAGAGTATTACAATATCGAGAAAATTTGGTCGGATGCGAAGGTTGTGGAATTAGTATGAGCTATGTAGCAGGAACTACTGAGCGATTAAAAATTTCTCGCGAAGTTTCTCCTTATGGTTATTTTCTTAATAATGGTGAAGAGGATGTATTGTTGCCATATACGGAGCTTGTAGGATCTAAGCCTCATGTTGGTGATGAGATTGAAGTTTTTATTTTTTTTGATTCAGAAGATCGTATTTGTGCGACAATGAACAAACCATTCATTTCATTGGATCAAATGGCCCGATTAGTTGTAGCAGATGTTCATCCCAGACTAGGTTGTTTCCTCGAGATGGGTCTTGGACGTCAACTATTGTTGCCACTTAGTGAATTACCAGAAATGATCGAGTACCGTCCGATCGTTGGTGATGAAGTATTCGTATTCATGACACATGATAAGAGTGGTCGTCAAATCGCTAAGCTTGCGCAAGAACCAGAACTTGCTCCACTTACATTCCCTGCACCAGAAACTTGGAGAAATCAGTGGGTTGAGGGATGGGTTACGAAAAGCTTACAAATGGGTTCTTTCGTTGTTATTGATGGTGGCGTGGTAGGGTTCGGTGCATACGGATTAATTCCGAGCACAGATCGTATTGAAAGTCTTCGTCTTGGTCAACGCGTGAAAGCTCGTGTAACGTTTGTTCGTGAAGATGGACGAGTTAATCTATCGATGACGCAGCAAAAAGAATTTGGACGTGTTGAAGATGCTGATCGTATATTAGCGTTTATCAAAGAACGTCCTGGTGGCGGTATGCCGTATTCTGATGCGACAGAAGCAGAACTTATTCGTAGTCGCTTTGGTGTGAGCAAAGGTGCTTTCAAACGTGCATTAGGTAAGTTAATGCGTGAGGGTATCGTTGTTCAACAAGGTAGCTGGACGTATCTAACAGAAAGTGCGCCAAAACCGAAAAACGAAAATACGAATGAGGTTGAATAATAATGGATTCATACGGTCAGTTTGCTACGGTGTATGATCGTCTTATGGCAGATATGCCATATGAAGAGTGGATCGCTTTCGCTGAAGCCGTATGGCAACAACACGGAAAACCGCAAAAAGTGGTAGATCTAGGTTGTGGCACTGGCAGTATTGCTATACCCTTAGCGATTAATGGGTATGAAGTCGTTGGTATTGATCTATCAAGTGATATGCTAGCTGTAGCAGCGCAGAAGTGGGAGCAACAACCTTCGATAGATGGAAGTCTTACATGGATTGAACAAAATATGTGCCAGTGGGAATTGTCTGAACAAGTAGATTCGGTAATCTCATTCTGTGATTGCCTGAACTACATTGTCGATGAAGATGATCTACTAGCTACATTATCAGCTACGTATGACCAATTGAAGCAAGGCGGTAGCTTTATATTTGATGTTCATCCAATTTCGCGCTTTGAGCAATATGCTGAGGATCAGCCATTTGTATATGATGAGAACGGAATTTCATACATGTGGAGTAGTGATTATGACGAAGATGACCATATTATCGAACATTTTCTTTCGATATTTGTTCAAGAGGCGGATGGTCGCTATAGCAGAATTGATGAGGAACATGTCCAACGAGCATATAGCTCTAAGTGGTTAGAAGGGGCATTACGCTCAGTCGGCTTTACTCATATACATTTGTATAGTGATTTTCAGTTAAAGGCTGCTGACGACCACTCAACTCGTTTGTTCTTCGTCGCAATTAAGTAAATGTTTTTCGTTTCTTATTCGATGATTTGAACTGCGATTTAAAATGAAGGTTCAAAAAGTGGGCTTTCAGAACCAAGAAGATGGAGCGCTACTTGAGGAAGGAGGAAACGCAAGTGTACATAATTGGTACACGCGTACCGGACTTTCCAAGTTCGCTTCATATTCGATGTCGAATATGCTACTTTAGTACGTTCATCGTTATCAAAGTCCGCTTTTTGAACTACCTTTAATAGAAAAGGCTGTCCATAGCTAACCTATGGCACAGCCTTTTCTATTCCCTTAGTGCGTCAGTTAATTTACTATGCATACTAGATATAGTGTTTCCCTTTTGGGCGATCGTTGTACGTAATTTGTGCAAAGTAAGCTTTAATTGCTCATTTTCAGCAGCTTGATGTTCTATGTACTTCATCAATTCAATATCTTGTATTTGGCTTGCTTGGCATAATTGTTCAAGTCTGTTAAGAGCTTCTTCTGTTGATAATATTGCTTTCATAAGCGCCTCCAAAACGATCTATAAAATGTCACTATCACATCATAACGCTATCTGATAAAATAGTCGAGTGGCGAAATCTCAAGCCCCTATTGGGACGAGCGTTATGAAAATATTTTCATAGCTTAAATTGCAAAGAATATGACGAAATCTCATTGACTCGACCTATATATTGAGGTATGATTCTATTCATCGACTATATCTAGTTATGGATATAGCAATCTAGCAGTTTAACTGCGAACACCATGGTTCCGACTACAAGCGCATCTGCCTGTCATGTATAGGGGGTAGAGCGCTTTTTGATTGGGATAAATGGTAGGGGGAGATAGTGGGACATGTTAGTTGTATATGACTCTAAGACAGGCAATGTCAAACGCTTTGTGAAAAAATTAAATATGCCAGCAGTCTCTATTGATGAGATGCCCAAGGTGGACGAGCCGTACGTACTTATTACATATACAACAGGCTTTGGACAAGTCCCGCAGAAAGTCAATGATTTTTTGCAAGATAACCACAATATGTTGAGAGGCGTTTCAGCAAGTGGTAACCGTAACTGGGGCACTGGTTTCGCAAAAAGTGCTGATACAATTTCTGAGACGTACAATGTACCGGTCATTTCTAAGTTCGAACTTTCTGGCACAAATAAAGACATGCTACAATTTATGGAAAGGGTGCAAACCATTGAAACATATTGAACTGAATAATGAGCTCTTGCAACGCGGAGCAGACGGTTTCTACCAGTTAGAAAAAGATAAAGAAGCAGTTGCAGCATTTATGGCTGAAGTTGACGAAAAGAGCGTTAAGTTTGCTTCTTTACATGATAAACTGAACTATCTTATTGAGAATGATTTCTATGACAACGTATATGACAAATATACATATGATCAAGTGAAAACAATCTTTGATCTTACTGAAGCGGCAAAATTTGAATTCCAATCTTATATGGCTGCTTCAAAATTTTATAAAGACTACGCTATGAAAACAAATGACAAGGCACAATATCTTGAGCAGTACCATGAGCGTGTTTCAATCGTAGCGTTGCATCTAGGCGAAGGTGATATCGAAAGAGCTACTCGTATTGCACAAGCAATGATCGATCAACGTTTACAACCAGCGACTCCAACATTCCTTAATGCTGGTAAAAGTCGTCGTGGTGAGATGGTATCATGCTTCTTGCTTGAAATGGATGATTCCTTGAACTCCATTAACTATGTGCTTGGCACATGTATGCAACTTTCCAAAATCGGTGGTGGTGTTGCTGTTAACCTATCCAAGCTACGTGGCCGTGGTGAACCGATTAAAGGTGTAGAAGGCGCTGCAAAAGGGGTTATGCCTGTTCTGAAGCTAATGGAGGATGCATTCTCTTATGCGGATCAGATGGGTCAACGTAAAGGTTCTGGTGCTGGATATTACAATATTTTCGGCTGGGACGTTATTGAATTCCTAGATAGCAAAAAGATTAATGCTGACGAGAAATCTCGTATTAAGACATTATCAATTGGTCTTATTATTCCTAATAAATTCTATGACTTAGCAGCACAAAACAAACCACTTCATGTATTCGGACCTTATTCCGTATACAAAGAGTACGGTCAACATCTTGATGATATTGATATTGACGCTATGTACGATGAATTACTTGCTAATGACAACGTTAAGAAAAAAGTTGTCATGTCTGCACGTGAAATGCTTACAAAAATTGCATCGATTCAACTTGAATCTGGTTATCCATATATTATGAACAAGAGCAATGCTAACAAATGGCATGCTTTGAAAGACATTGGTTCTGTAAAAATGTCTAATCTATGTACGGAGATTTTCCAACTGCAAGAAACTTCAGAAATTAACGACTATGGATATGAAGATATCATTCGTCGCGATATAAGTTGTAACCTTGCTTCCTTGAACATTGTAAATGTAATGGAACGCAAAGAAATTAAAGATTCTGTACACGTTGGTATCGAAGCATTAACTACAGTAAGTGATCTTTCGCAAATCGATAACGCACCAGGTGTTCGTAAAGCGAATGATGAACTTCACTCCGTAGGTCTTGGCGCAATGAACCTTAATGGCTACCTTGCGAAAAATAAGCTTTCTTATGAAAGTCCAGAAGCTCGTGAATTTGCAGGCGTATTTTTCATGATGATGAATTTCTATTCCATTGAGAAAAGTATGGAAATTGCGAAAGAACGTAAAGCAACGTTTAAAGACTTTGATCGTTCTGAATATGCAAAAGGTACGTATTTCGATCGTTACGTTGAAACGGATTTCCGTCCGAAGCTGGCTCGTGTACAAGAACTATTCGATGGTATGCATATCCCAGGTCCTGCTGATTGGGCAGAACTTAAAGTTAAGGTACAAGAGCATGGATTATTCCACGCTTACCGTCTAGCGATTGCACCGACTCAAAGTATTTCATATATTCAAAATGCAACGTCAAGTGTAATGCCGATTGTTGAGCATATTGAAACTCGTACGTATGCGAACTCAACAACCTATTACCCAATGCCGTATTTAGCACAGGATAACTTCTTCTTCTATAAATCTGCTTACAATATCGATCAGTTCAAATTGATTGATCTGATCGCAGAACTAGGACAACATATTGACCAAGGCGTATCCACTGTACTCCATGTTAATAGTAATGTTACGACGCGTGAACTTTCTCGTTTCTACATTTACGCAGCACAAAAAGGATTGAAATCCTTGTACTATACAAGAACAAAACGACTAACTATCGAGGAATGTACAAGCTGCGCCGTATAAAGCGCAGCTGTATTTCATCATAGTGTGAAGGAGTATACTGAATATGAAAGCAGTAAACTGGAACCGTCCTGACGACGATTTTACTCAAACATTCTGGCAACAAAATGTTATGCAATTCTGGACGGATGAAGAGATTCCTTTATCGGATGATAAAATGGATTGGGAATTAATGACGCAAGATGAGCGTTCTTTATATAAAAAAGTACTAGGCGGCTTGACGTTACTTGATACCGTTCAAGGCGGAGTTGGTATGCCGAAGATTTTGGAGCATGTTGAAGGATTACAACGTAAAGCAGTGTTAGGATTTATGGGAATGATGGAGCAAATTCATGCGAAATCATATAGTAGTATTTTTACAACACTAGCTTCTACTGAGGAAATTGATGAAATTTTCAAATGGGTAGAAAACAATCCGCAGTTACAGAAAAAAGCCGGTATTATTGCAGAGTGGTACAATGGCATTGAGAACGATCGTGATCTTTATAGAGCGATGGCGGCTTCCGTTCTACTCGAAAGCTACTTGTTCTACAGTGGTTTCTTCTACCCTCTATATCTAGCTGGACAAGGCAGAATGACGAGTAGTGGAGAGGTTATTGACTTAATCTTGCGTGATGAAAGTATTCACGGATTGTACATCGGTGTGCTTGCACAAGAAATAGCTGCGACATTCTCTCAAGAAGAGCAAGAAAAACTTACACAAGAAGTTCTTGATCTATTGCTTGAACTTTATGACAATGAAGTTACTTACACGGATGCTTTGTATTCAGATCTTGGATTACAAGAAGAAGTTAAAGCTTATGTTCGTTATAATGCGAATAAAGCATTGATGAATCTTGGACTTGAACCTCATTTTGAAGAAGAAGCAATTAATCCAATCGTGTTGAACGGAATTAGTACTAGTACAAAACAGCATGATTTCTTCTCGAAAAAAGGAAATGGTTATGTACGTACATTGAACGTTGAGCCATTAACTGATGATGACTTTGTATTTAATTTCTAAATTTTGTATATTGTAACTAGATTATAAGAAGTATCAAGTATATAATTAATAAAAAGAAACTCGCTCTCGTAGACAAATACGAGGGCGTTTTTTGCCACGATGGAGGTATTGGTGATGAAGGTAATAGAGGTTAAGGAACTAATTAATCAGTTTTCCTTGGAAGTTATCGCTGGTGCTAACGAGCTGCATCGCACAATTACGAAAGCAAGAGCTTATCGACCGGGGCTTGAATTTGTTGGTTATTTTGATTTTTTTCCGCAAAAACATATTCAAATATTAGGTCGTAAAGAAATTACATATTTGCATGGACTAACTGAGGAACAAAGGAATCATCATATTGGAAATATCGTAAAGTACCGTCCACCTTGCTTCATCGTTACAGCAGGTCAAGATGGCTTGAAATATTTGAAAATGTATTGTGAAGAGGAAGGCATTCCATTACTACGGACAAGCGATGATTCAGCTACATTTATTGGTAAGTTAGATCATTATCTATTGAAGCAATTAGCACCGGAGCAATCTATTCACGGAATTTGTATGAATGTCTCTGGCATTGGAATTATTATTCGTGGTAAATCAGGAATCGGAAAAAGTGAAACGGCACATACATTAATTCGTCGTGGTCACCGCCTTGTAGCAGATGATATCATCGTACTGAAAAAGCTAAGCCAGCATGCACTGATAGGTTCACATAATGAGAAGACCAAAGAATTTCTTGCCCTACGTAGTGTAGGATTAATTAATGTTGTTCGCTTATATGGTCGTAAAGCTTTTCAAGATGAGTCAAGAATTTCACTTGATATTGAACTAACCCGTTGGCGTGAAAATGATCTCAATAATGATCTTGATCTTGAGCCAACATTTGTAGAGTACATGGGTGTGAAAATTCCACATCTTGAGATTCAATTACAGCCTGGACGAGATGTTGCTGGGTTAATTGAGGCAGCAGCAAATAACTGGTATTTGAAGCAACAAGGATATAGTGCCATGGAAGATTTCATGAAAAGACTTGAAAGTGAATAACTTTCATTTTCATATAGGATTATGCTACAATATTGACCGAGACTAGCTATAATATAGATCTTGTTGTTCGGCTAACGCTTCCGTAGTACTTTTCATTCACTCGGAAGTTATATTAGGAAGTTGATGAAAAGTTTTAGGAGGAGTATAACATGGAAACTTGCTCAATTGTTAATAAATCAACGCTGCATCTTGTTGGAGTTCCATATTGTGGACCATATTCATCTTTTCCAGATGAAGCGATTCGCCTGCAGACCGATTTTCTTGCAAGAAAGCATGAGCTCAATCATGTTATACAGTCGAATGTGATGTATTGTCCTTACTTTGGTAATGAGACATTTGCTACGTATTGGGCTTGTTTTGAGTCTCAGTACAGTGAAGATCCACTACCACAAGGAATGGTTGCGATTACGATTCCGATGCATCGATATGCGTTAGTTAGTAGTTCTTCCCAGAGGATCGGTGAAGGCTATGAGATGGTTAAAGCATGGATTCAAGAACATGGTTATAAACGGTTAGATCAAGCAGTTTCGCTTGAGATATTCTATCTTGAGGGTCAACATTTGGAGGAAGAAATTGTTGATATTCTTATTCCGATAGAGGATGAGGCGTAATAATTAGCAATAGTTATATTAAGGAGTTGCTAGAGATGAGCATTCCCTATGCGATGATTAATGCGTACGGAGATGGGCCATTCACAGGTAACCCTGCGGCAGTGCTTATGATAGAACAAGATCAATTCACAGATCCACAACTACAGCAAATTGCTACAGAAATGAATGTATCCGAAACCGCATTTATATATAGAAGTGCAGATCATAACCATTATCAACTGAGATGGTTTACACCTCAAGTAGAAGTTGAGTTATGTGGTCACGCAACACTGGCATCAGCATACTATCTGTATCATCGAGGTATTGTAGCGACTGATCAATTTATTTGTTTTCACACATTGAGTGGGGAGCTTGTCATTAGCCAGCATGATGGAGTTTTGCGGATGAGATTACCACAAGAGATACCTGTAGCTTGCTCTGCACCAGTCGATCTTATTACCGCACTCGGTGTAATCCCGCGAGCAGTTAGTAAAAATCGGATGGATTATATCATTGAGCTAGCGGATGAGCAGGATGTGCGTGAATTACAAGTGGAATTTTCGTTGATAGCTGGACTAGATGCGCGAGGTATTGTGGTGACTAGTCGTGCAAATGACCCAAACATCGATATTGTGTGTCGTACATTTTACCCGCGTATTGGCATTGATGAAGATCCAGTTACTGGATCAGCCTTTTGTGCGCTTGCTCCGTATTGGATGAAACGGCTTAGAGGTCATTCCGAAATCCGAGTAGTTCAATTATCTTCACGCAAGGGTTCAGCAACGTTATTGCTTGAAGACGATTATGTTATTCAAGAGGGTAGTTGTTACTTATGGTCTGAAGGTGTTCTACATATATAGTTAAAGAGGGCTGTATTAACTTCACGAGCTGGTGGTAGCATACTTGTATTATCATACTAGCTAAAATATAAAGGGCATCTAAAGACTCAAGTAGAGTCTATTGGATGCCCTTTATATTTTTCAATGAAGGTTCGTTTCCAGTTCGATGCCGAGTACGCTTCGTAAGCATAATCGTCGTTATCAAAATCATTGTAACAATACACAGCAACGTGTACGGTACGAGTACACGAGCGGTCAATCGCCCGAAACTTCTAGTAAGGTTCAAAAAGCGGGCTTTCGCAAGCCGAGAAGATGGAGCACTACTTGAGAAAGGCGGAAGCGTAAGTGTACATTAATACGTACACGCGAACCGTACTTTCCAAGTTCGCTTCATATTCGATGTCGAATAACCTACGCTAGCTAATCATATCAAAGTCCGATTTTTGAACTACCTTACATTTGAATTTTATTTTTGATCGCGGCCGGTAAAGATCGATAAGCTGAAACTTTATTTTTACCTGTAGATTTGGAATGATACATCGCTTCATCAGATTGTTTGATTAACAATGTTAGATTATCTGCTTCTTTTGTCGTACTGAAACCAACGCTAACGGTAACGATCGTTTCTAGTTCGATTCTTGCGCGAATCCGTTCAGCAATCTGCATCGGCTTAATACGGTCGATGACGATACCTCCGAGTAATTCTTCGCCACCATAGCGTCCAGCAATACCGAATGGTGATACTTCCTCTTTCAAGATGGAAGCAACCTGTTGTAATGCTTTGTCAGCGACTTGATGACCTTGCGTATCATTTAATCGTTTAAAGTTATCAATATCACAAAAGATGACAGCTACTTGTTTACGTGTTATCATTGATGTTAACTTTTTCTGGAAATAGCGTCTAATGTATAGTCCCGTAAGTCCGTCAACGATAGAAGATTGATACGTCGATAGTAATCTTTCAAGTACCCATTCAAACAATAAGAAGAAGATAAGTGCGAAATAAATAACTGGCAATGAAATCACTAAGTAAAATAGCCAGCGTTGATCCATTTCAAATACGTACATATGTAGTAGATAAGCAAGCTCGTACATGAACATTACCATTAAGCTAATATAATATGGGGTTGTCATTTGAATATGACGAGTTACGACAAGCATAGTAATAATTAATATGAACATGTAAAAATCCATAATCGGAAATGCATAGTACTCTACATTATTATAAATGATAGAGAATGGCTCGATGATACAGTTCACAATTGTAAGTGCGACGGCTCCTAGCAGCAATATAATGATCGGTGTTATTCTGATATTTGTCCCAACAGAATACATCCTCATCAGCACAAAATTTAAGATGATAAAGGAGATTAGCTGTATACTTGTCGAAATAATATAAAGGTAAGTCGGTATTGGCTGCTCATACCATACATCTAATCCAATAATGATTTGACCGATTAGCGTAAGAGCAAGCGTAGAAATAAGAATAATATAAATCAGTTTATTTCGGTAATTGGACATAATTCGAATCGCCATAACGATCATAAGTGCGATGATAATACTACATGTCGTGATGGAAAAAAGTTCAATAAGAGTGTTATTAATTGAAAGGTTGTTCATTCATATATCCTCAATGTATAGTAGTAGTATGTCATAAACGAAACATATGTTCTAATATATCATATTTTGCCGAATTAATGTATGAATAATTAGAAACTTATGCTACTAAAGCTACTTTTCATCTGCAATGTCATTAACAGGATTAGAATGAAAAGTATAAGGAGTTGGTACCTATGAAAATTTTACAAGCTTTGTTTTTCCCGCCGGAGCAACCGGGTGGGGTATCCTCAATGGTGCCTTATATTCAAGAGCGTTTCAATCAGATGGAATATGAGATGGAGTTATTTTCCTTACCGAAAAGAATTAGAAATAAAGGAACAGATGAGGTTCTTTTTAAGACTTTCGATGTGACACCTTTTCTTGGAAATGCACTTGTAGATAAATACATCCAGACTTATCGTGATTATTTATGGTGGGTTAATTTGCGGATTAAAAAGTCGTATGATCTTATTCATGCTCATCATCCGATTGCTGCTCTAGCTATGAAAGAGGTATTTCCAGATACGAAGCTCATACTGACACTTCACTCAAGTTATGAACGAGAGCTTATTCTCAACAATAAAATAAAAGTGAACGGTATTGAGCATCAATTTTTAACGAATATTTATCGAGAACTTGAAGATCGTGCAGATCGAATATTAACAGTATCAGAAGCATTTCAAACGTATCTCAATGATTATGTTGACAACGCGAGTGGCATTAAAGTAATTCCAAATGGCTTTGATGAGAAACGTTTCCGTCCGATTGCCCATGAGAATGAAGTTGCACAATTAATATCGGTTTGTCGACTTGTACCAGCCAAAGGTTTGGATGTGTTGCTAAAAGCTTGTGCGAAGTTAAAAGAAAGAGGGCATCCTTTCGTCTTGCATCTTATTGGGGATGGTCCGATCCGTAAAGAGTTAGAAACGATGGCGCAAGATCTTGGATTATACGATGACATTATCTTCTACGGTTACATGCTTCATCCTGAAGAATTTATGCCGTTCTTTGATATATTTGTACTACCATCTCGAGCGGAGGCATTTGGTTCAGTATTTGCTGAAGCTGCCCTTTGCCAACTGGCTCTAATAGGGACAAATGTAGGTGGTATATCAGAACAAATTGAAAATGGAATTAACGGATTATTAGTACCTGTGGAGGACCATACTGCTCTAGCAGATGCGTTGGAAACAGTAATTATTGATCCAGATTATAGATATCAGCTCGCGCGAGAAGCATCTGAAAAAGCAAAGCGAGATTATTCTCTGCAACGTGTTATTGCACAATTGAACAAAGTATATCATGAAGTTTCTCAGTACTAAGGATTAGGTGGTGCTGAAATGGCAATTCCATTTCGCTTTATTCATGCCGCTGATTTGCATATTGATAGCCCGTTTAAGGGACTAACAACCGTTCCATCATATGTGAGGGAGTCGCTTCTTGAAGCGACCTTCCTTGCATTTAAACGACTTATTGATACTGCAATCGCGCAGCAAGTGCAATTTATCGTCGTAAGTGGCGATTTGTTCGATGAAAGTGATCGTTCCCTGAAAGCACAATTGTTTCTTTTGCAACAATATGAACGACTGAGAAAGCATCAGATTAGCATTTATATAATTCACGGAAATCATGATCATGTTGCAGGTCAGACTGTACCATTTCCGTATCCTGATAATGTTCATGTATTTTCTAGTTCTGCCGTTTCAACGAAGGTAGTCTCGAATGTTGATGGAGCTATTCTCGCATATATACACGGTATCTCTTATCCTACTAGACATGTGATGGATAATTTAGCTAAGCAATATAATCGCGAGCCAGAGAATGGTTATCATATTGGACTGTACCATGGTAATGTGGGCAATGTTAGTGATCATGATCCATATGCGCCCTGTCAATTGTCTGATTTGTTGGTGCATCAATATAATTATTGGGCACTTGGTCATATCCATAAGCGTCAAGTGTTACACCAATCTCCATATGTTGTATATCCAGGTAACACGCAAGGAAGACATCGCAAAGAGAGTGGCGATAAAGGTTGTTATCTCGTCACCGTCAATGAACAGCATGAGACAACACTACAATTTCTATCATTAGCGCCAATCAGATGGCTTCAAATCAATATAGATGTTTCATCCATTGAGAATGAAGCACAATTTCTTGCTGCAATTGAACATCACACGGCGACGCTTTTTGCAGAGCAAAACCATTGCAGTATACTACTATCCATTGAGCTAACAGGTAGTGGGTATATTCATGAGTTGTTACAACAAACGGGTAACGTAGGGCAGATGCTGGCGCATATTCAAGGCTTGTATGAAGATGATTCGAGCAAGGAATGGTTATATATATATGAATTGCAACTACATACCCAAGTACAATATGATGAAGCGTTACTTCGTCAGGAACAAAGTTTTATCGGAGACTTCTTAACGTATTATGAACAATTAATTCTGGATCCAGAGCTAGTTAATCAGCTATTTTCTGAAGCACAACAAGGATTATTAAGCCATCAAGGCTTGAGTCGATATCTACGTCACACGACATCGAGACGAGACGAGACATCACAACAGGCTCAGCTAGCAGAGGCAAAGCAAAAAGTATTAGAATGGCTTCTTCTCCATCAAGATCAAGGAGTGAATATATGAAGCTATTAGAATTGAACATAAATGGGTTTGGGAAGTTGCAAGAAGTAACAATGCAACTAGATGCGCCACTTGTTGTTGTTTACGGACATAATGAAGCTGGAAAAAGTACATTGTTTCAATTTATCCACACGATGTTATTCGGTTTTTCGCGAAAAAATCAAGTGGGTCGCTTTCTTGAACCTGTGTACGGAGGCAGTCATGGAGGCAGTATCGTATTTATTACAGATAATGATGAGATCTACCAGCTAACGCGATATCGAGAACAGCATCAAGGTAAGGCACAGCTTGCGCGAGCCGAGAAGGATCATAACAACGAGCGTTACATCCCTATTACGACCTCCAATATTGTAGAGCAAGCTAATCTTGAACGTAATTTTCTCTCAGGTATTAATGCTCGATTATTTCAACAGCTAAGTGCGATTACGTTGAATGAATTACAAGCAACAAGTGTTATGACTGAAAGTGAATTAAGTCAATATTTATATCATGCGAGCTGGGAAAGTGGTAAGCAACTTGCTCAGTTAGAAAAGCAACTCGTAGCCGAGCAGGACAAGCTGTTCAGGCCGAGAGGACAGAATCAACTGCTTATTCAAGAGCTTAAGCAATATGAACTTCTGCAACAGCAATATAAGCAAGTGGAAATGGAGCTTGAACAATATAATGCTGTTCAAGTAGAACTAGAGCAATGTGATCGTCGTTATGAAGAGTTACAGGTACAACTTACAAGACAACAAATCATTGTACAGCTGATGAATCGAGCAATGTCTCAGCGAGAGTGGTGGTTAGAGCAGCAAGAAGTAAGTTGGCAACTTGAGAAGTTACAATATGTTCGAGAGATGCCTAGTGGCTTTTCACAACATGTAGAGCAAATTGCAGCTAGTGATCATCTAATCTCAAATGAGCTGATACAATTTCAAGTAGCAGAAGAGCAATTGGGTCAGAAAATATTAGCTATTAACGTGAACGACGATATTATCGCGCGAGCAGCAACAGTTGACCATTATATTCAACTTGGTAGCGTCGTTATGGAACAGCAATCTCAATTAGCCATTCGCCAAGATGAACTGCAACAACTTGAGCAAGTAATTATAGAACTGCAACAGCAGTTACCTAGTTATTGGACAAAGGAACAGTTGAGACAGCTTAATCCTTCCGCCCAGCAATTAGCACAATATGAACGATTATTATCGTCCATACAGCATTTGCAATTAGAGCAACAGCGTCTAGTGCAAGATCAAACGAAATATGATCATGAACTACTGATACTCGATCAACAAATGATAATAACGAAAAATCAACGTGATCAACTAGAACAAGAGCTGAACGCGGTTCGACTGAAACATCGTCTACTGCCACAAACAAGAGCGGAACTACATGAAGCAACGATTATTCTTGATGAGGCTTACCGCCAATATGATTATGAAAGAATGAATGAGTTTTCTACAGAGCGAAATATATCGTCACAGAGTGAAACAGTCCGTACAAGCAGAAGGAATGGATCTAGTAGATCTCAAAGTGTTAGTAAAGCTCAAGTTGCAAATAGAACTCATAAAGATAGTAGAACTCCGAGTAACGAATTTGGATTTATGCGATTTATTATGCTATCAGCCCTTTCTGTTATATTAGTGATCTTTACACTATTAGTAACAACTAAAGTATTACTAGGATCATGGAGTAGTTGGTTATCGCCTTTACTTATAGTGATGACGTTAATTGCTGTATTAATAACGGGGATGGAATGGTCTGGCAGGCGAAATAGCAAGCAATACGGAAATGACGAGCCTAGCAAGGATCAAGCTGAAGGAATGAAAGGTTTATATCGGGCATTATCGCTTATTGTGGAACTTAATCAACCAATTAATGATAGTAATTATTATGATCATCGCAAAGATTTGAAAGAGCAGATAGGCTCATTGCAATTACTATTACAGAAGCGAGAACAATTAGAGCAACAGGTATTAGTTGTGGAACAACAAGCTCAACAATTGGAGATAAATCAACATAGCGTTGATAACCAATTACAACAATTACAAGTTCAGTTTGATCAAATTAATGAACGGTGGTTACGTCTTGCCGAGCAGCTACAGCTACCTACACAATGTGAGTGTGAACATTTTCATGAGGTAACGAAGTTATATCGCAATATACAACACCATTATTCTAGCTATGACAAGCAACAAATGATAATTGCTCAGTATGAACAACAAATTGATCAATATGTAGATGATGTATATGGATTAACTCAGGCGGTCTGGCTAGAGCCGTTACCGGAAGGATCACAACAACTTCAATTGTCTAATATGCGCAGTCAGATTCAGAATCAAAAGGAAAAACTAGCGGAGCGGGCATCCCTGCAATTACAATTACAGCAATTACATGAACAACAACTCGTTAAGCAACAAGAACTGCAACAATTGCACAATCAGTTGGCGCAATATTATAAACAGTCTCAAACAACGATGATTAGTGAGCTGCTAGCTATTGTGGAGCATTTGAAACAATACGAAGTATGGCAAGCACAATACGAACGGCTAGCACTACAACGTAAAGCAGGCCACACTGTGGAAGAAGTTGAAGAGTTAGATCATATGTTCACACAGTTTGATGGGGACGGGATACGAGAAAAAACCATATACGAACAGCAAATTTTGGATGATTTGCACACTGAGCAACAACAGATCATAGAACAAAAGGGCAGATTATTGCAGCAGAGAGAACGGTTAGTTAGTTCAGATGAACATCAACAACTTCTATTGAAAAAGGAAGCAGTTATCTCGCAAATTGAAGCGTATGTTGATCAATATATGAAGCTTTCAATAAGTAAATTGCTTATTAAAAATACGAAAGAGAAGTACGAACAGGAACGTCAACCTGCTGTCCTTCTCAAAGCCTCGCAATATTTTGTTAAACTAACGAATGGTTCCTATACTCAAATAATAGGTAATGCAGAACGCGGGACGCTGCAGTTGCGTGCTAGTAATGGGGCATTAGTCGAAAGCGAATTGCTAAGTCGAGGAACTTCAGAATTGCTATATCTATGTATTCGTCTTGCGATCCATGAGGCCGCAGTGAATCATATTAATTTACCATTAGTGCTAGATGATCCTTGCGTGAACTTTGATATGGTACGTCTGCAGTCGGCTATGGAACTGTTAAGCGAAATTTCTAATGATCGACAGCTATTATACTTAACTTGCCATCCGCACACGAGAGATCAATTGCAAGCGGTAGCGGGAGATGCTGTAACCGTTCAGATGGAGAGATAACATCGTATCTACTAATTCATTTTAACTAGTTGGATATTAAATCTCTTTGAGTTTTGGTCATGTAAGTTTTTTGATAGCAATAAGTAGAAACCATCCTAGACTAATAAAACCAAATAACGGATATAGCGTTGAAAGTAGTACGCCAAAACCGATCTGACTTAACAAATAACATAGAATTAAGACAAACATAACGATTAAATTAATGGAGAGCTTGGATCTTTCGTGAATTTGTAGTGCCAATCCATACACATCAGCGAGTAAAGTAGTAAAAACTTCAGCAAATATAATACAAATATAGATGACGTAAACGACTTGACTAAGGCTTCTCGCAATACCCCCCATTGGGATAGCAAATTGTGTAATTCCTGGCATATGTGCTGACAGTGCGATATGTCCAACCATAAGCATAAATCCAATCCCTATACCACCAATGATGGAGCCCCACTTAATAATGCTTGGCTTTGATGTTTGTGCTCCGATTGGAACCAGAACAGCTTGTGCAAGTGACAAATTGAAAGCTGTGTATAGGAAAGGCGAACTAACTATCGTCCATAGTGGAAAATC